>Ga0326728_10003034_pt1 | contig 53853 bp, 39 predicted proteins | sample MB3enrmetagenome_FD_207602 | JGI IMG/M metagenome (GOLD analysis project Ga0326728, IMG submission 207602) | Lab enriched peat soil microbial communities from McLean, Ithaca, NY, United States - MB31MN | ecosystem: Environmental > Terrestrial > Soil > Wetlands > Peat | place: USA: New York... | reverse complement strand
CGGATGCAGCTCGCCCAGGATGGTCGCATCCTTCAGCTTGTAGGGCATGGTCATCGCATCCATGAAGCCCGGAATGGCCTCATGGTCCACCGTCACCTCGCCCTTTGCGGCGTCGGTTGAGACCACCTTGCCGCGCAGTTTATAGACCTTGTACGCCGGGCTGGCGGCCTGCCCCGTTCCAGCCGTCGAGCCGGAATGGCACCCGGCCAGCAGCACCACCGCAATCATCGAGGAAGCAAGCAATCGGCAAATCATGTGCTCAGTGTACAACCGCGCGGGCGGCGCCCCGGCCGGCCACTTCGTACCGGAGGGAGCAGGGGTCCGCCACCAAAGGGCGAAGCTTAGCCGGAGGGAGCAGGGGCCTTCAGTCCCCTGAATGCAGTCCTTCAATAAGCATGGCTTTAGCAACGGGCCTCTCGCTGAAGCCCGATTCACCAGCCGCCGCTCACCGGAGGGAGCAGGGACCTTCAGGCTTCTGAATGCAGCCGGAGGGAGCAGGGGCCTTCAGGCCCCTGAATGCAGCCCACAATCAAAGTGGCTTTAGCCACGGGCATTTCGTTTATGCTGCTCTCATGCGGTTAGCGCCCCAGGAAACCCGGACGTATCTGGTCACCGCCGTGACAGCGCAACGCCGCAGCCTCTTCCAAGTCACGGCCACGGCGGAATTGCTTCAGCGAACCATTCTCGACTATCGCAGTCAAGGGAGATTTTTCTTGCACGCCTTCGTCATCATGCCGGACCATTTCCACGCTCTGATCACGCCCGCGCCCGATGTTTCGCTTGAAAAGGCCATGCAGTTCATCAAGGGAGGCTTCTCCTTCCGCTTGAAAAGCAAGCTCGATGTCTGGATGCGCAGCTTCAACGAGAGCCAGATCATGAGCGAAGAAAAGTTCGTCAGCTGCGTGCGCTATATCGAAGAGAACCCCGTCCGCCGGGGGCTTGCGCCTACGCCGGATGCGTATCCCTTCAGTTCCGCTGCCCATGGCCCGCTGGATCCCATGCCTCTTTACATGCAGGCTGCGAGGAACAAGGCCCGCGCCTAAAGGCCCCACGTTGAAGGCGCCTCATCCAGGGGCCTGAAGGCCCCTGCTCCCTCCGGAAACATGAGAAAATGCAATCAGCCAGGGAGCGTTCAGACCCACAAATCGAGGTCTTAGAATCGAGACCTGGGGCACCCGGCAATTCAAATCGTGATCAGGAATAGGGGGCTTGGGATGGATTACCGCGAAGAATCCTTCAAGCGCAAATTCAGCAGCGCAGCGCAACATTTGAATGTAGGCGCCGACCAAATCGTGTCGTTGAAGTTCCGCGAAAATGTCGGCTCCTATGACGATTATCGGGAACTCATCGATATGCTCCAGAGCGAAGCCGAAATTCATTACTCTGAGGTCGATGGAGACCTTCAAGGCCGCGGATACATGTTAGGCCACGGGAAGACCAAGCTGCTTCTAGTGGAGCATGAGACCGGCCTTGAAATCCTATACATTGCAGGATCCATTGCATCCTTGCTCGGTTTGATCCCTCTGGTTTTGCAGGGATGGGCTGCGATTCGCGGACGGCTCCCGAGGCACGGTGCATCGCTCGATTATCCCGTTGAGATTCGTCAGATTGATCAGACGGGGCGTCTCAACGAGAAACACCTTCATCCTCACCAGCTGTCGGCATCGTTGATGCCCATGGGCTCCTTCTTCTCAGCGATCGCAACTGCCGGGAACCCCTCGTTGCGAGATCGGCGTTTTTCGGGATCGATTCCTGGGCGCTGGCATTCGAAACGTACTTTTGCGCTAGTCGGCTACCCTCCCAGATCCCAGAAGCGGGACCTGGGTCACCCGCCCAGGGTCATGGGCCTCCCGCCACTTCCGACTTGGTCTCCCTGCTAACATTCAGATATATGCGATCCACGAACGTGAAATTGGGGAGCGCAATGGCAAAGATACCACTCGATCAGTTGTCTGCTGAAGAGCTTCGAGCTGCTAGAGAGAAATTCCGAGAACTCGAGGAATCCGTTGAAAGGAATGCAACCGACTTTCCCGGGCCTGGCTGGGAGACGGTTCGAGATATGCTAGACGAGGCTGGGGCGAAACTTGCTCTGGAAGAAAAAAGGCGATATGGACAATGATGCCGGTTGCTCGCATGTACATAATTGGAAGTCCACAAGGGATTCTGAAATCACTTCGCTTCTGTTCAATCCCCGCTATTCGCCAATACCTCAATAATGCATGCATAGTGAGCGAATTTGTTCCTACGAAATGAATGCGCTGCCTTGCATACACGGCGGACACGGTAATGATAGCTAGTCCCTGTGGGATGATGGAGCCCTAGCTTAGCGGTCCCATCGTTAGAAACAAATAACTCGGGTAATTTGGCCTCTGAGGCCAGTAGCAGAAAGGCCCGGGCATTTGGCCGCCGTTGTTTAAATGCGGCAAGGCGTTCTAAATCTTCTTCTAAATCTTCACTGATGCGTTTCTTTGTTACAGGACCGCGTTTGACTTCAATAACTACACTTATGTGGTCCTGTATATTGTCAGGCGCTTTCTTTTTGACCTTTTCTGCACCTTTGACGATTACGAGATCGGCCCTCGATTTATCCCCTAAACAGGCTGGTAATGGCCCTCGTATCAGTCGAGAGTACTGCACTTCGCAAAGCAGCTCTTCGTTATCGTGGAGGCATGTGTAGATCAAGTTGCAAGCTTCGGCGACGATAGCCCCTTCTGTCAGGGGTTGGCCGGCGTAAAGGGCGCGTCTGTGCCCAATCCAGTATGCCAATCCTTGCAGTGCTCTGTTGCACCAACCCGGCAGTTTATCTTGCTTTCCGCTCAAAAGTACGCCTGCCCTTCTTGACGCGTAGGACTCCTAGTTAGATAAGGCCGCCTAGAATTGGTGGCGGTTTTCCTCTTCTCGCTTTTCCTGCTCCTTAGAACGCTGTTTAGCTTTTAGCAATGGAACAACCGCATTTCGCGCATCAGTGATAAGTGACGGCACTTCGCTCTGGTCCATTTTGGAGCATGTATAGCTAAGCGTATCATCGCTAACGGCGCTTGAAGTATGAGATGCGAACATCTTTAATGTATCTCTGTTTATCTTGTATGACGTTTCTGCATTATGAGCCTGCTGACTAAGATCGTTGATATCGTAATATTCAAGAGGAAGTGAGACCCCAAACCAATAGGAGGTATCAGCAGCTGATTCAGTATCGATTTTCATCCCCACATGGGAGGGTGCAATTTGTCCCCGCTGGAAGCCAATCGTAATTATGCCATAAGTATTCTTTGTGTCTCCCTTCTCTTCGAATACCGCTACTATATCAATCGGATTAGCAATCCAGTCAGGGTGGTTAGCATATATGTATTGCTGCTCCTGCCCTGAGTCAAGCACGCAATGTAGAGCAAAAGCGACATCCTTGTTGCTCATCTCTGTAAACAGATCTTCGGTGGATGAGTCGATGGATTTACTTTCGTCGTTTATGCTGCCAGCAGCAAGAATACAGAATATACCCAAAACGAGAATAGACAAGATGTGGGGCTTGAAGGAGGGCTTCATATGTGGACACCCCTTAGCTTGAACTGAGGCGTTTTATCGCCGACGAACGTTCTTACGGAAACCGTAGCAAGCGCCCAGGCCACAAGGTAAGAGGACATATCAGCCCAATCAAATGTGCCTGGAACAAGCCTTAGCCCCTGCCCTATTTCAGCGGTCACAGCCATGGATATCGGAAGAAGTGTCCAAAAAAGCCTCGCATACCGTTGTGGCTTCTGATACCAAATGTACCCCATGAGAGCCGTAAATGAGTAAACCCAGAGACCGTCTGGAAGTGAGTAAAGGATGGGACCTGGGATAAAATGCTTTACACCAGCAAAATAGGCTCTAAGCGACAGCACGGGTCCATACAATCCGGCCCATTTGTACCAGGCAAATAGGAGGAGGGCTTTGGATCGCCACAGGCTGTAAACCGCTGCCCCGATGAAGACAGGGAGAACGACATGGGCGAAAAGGAAGATGAATGGGGCGCGTTTCGAAGGTGCCGAATTGCCGCCATAATCTTTGATGAGTTGAGCTTGCGGGCGATCCATAGCGCCCCAATATTAATGGTCAAGCGACTGGCATGTCAATTCACTTGAGCTTTAGGATTCTCGAAGGCAGGCGGCCCCGGTCCCGCCGGGCGGGCGGCCTCGATCTCAGGGACAGATTATTCGACTGAGGGTGCCCCCGGTCCCTCGCACTTGGGGACCGGGGAGGAAGCTGGGCTTGACCCTTCAACCCAAAATGAGCTGTCGATCGTTCAACCGAAGGAGAATTCCTCCTCTGAAGCCGGCCAGCGCTCATCGATGCGGCGGGCAGCCTATGTTCCAGGGCCTCAACTCGGCGCCAGCCTGATGGTTCCCCAGGGTCCGTCCGCCGTGGCGGATCGGACCTGGAATCCCGCTTGCTGAAGATTGCGCCGCGCGAGCGCACAATAATCTCATGCGATCTCCCCACCCACCCGAATGGCCTTCGCGCCGGAAGGGTTTCCCATGCCCGTTCCAAGCGGCAGCGGTGCCAGGAATCCCCCCCGCAGCCGCATTGACCCCACCCCCCTCCCCCCTCCGTGAGCCTCTTTTCAACCCGCGCTCGCCCATAAGCCGCCACGAATCAGCAGGATACGATTTCCACCCGTTAACCGATCAGTAAACAAAACCGGCGGTCCTTGGCTCTCTTTCGTGCCGGAAATGCCTCTCTTTTGAATGAAAATGTCGGCTCCAACAAGAGTTCGTGAAGGCGATTCCAGTTTCAGAAGCGTTGGCGGATTGCCCGCAAACCGCAAGCATTCACACAGCTAGGATTTCCCCAGCCCAACGGCGTATAACGCTGGAATGGGGCAAGAACCGGAAGCTGAGCCAGGATCGGCGGCCGAGATCGACGGCTGGCTGCGCAATGGCGGCTTGGTGGTTACAGCCAGCGACCGCGCCGCGCGCGCCCTGGCCGCGGCCTTCCATCGCGCCCGCCGGGCTGAAGGCCTGTTGGCATGGCCGGCGCCCAGCATTCTGGACTGGAAGAGCTTTGTCCGCGCGGCCTGGGAGGAGCGCAGTTGCGATGGACGGCTGGTGCTGAATCCCACGCAGGAGCAATCGCTGTGGGCGGAGATCGCCGGCGCGGATGGGCGTCTGGCCACTCTGCTGGAAGGCCCGCGCCACCGCCTGGCCGCTCTGGCCATGGAAGCCCACGAGCTGCTCTGCGGGTACGCGCCACAATTCCTGCGCACGGCCGCCCGCGCCGCATGGGCGCAGGATGCGGAGGCCTTCAGCAACTGGCTCGCGGCCTTTGACCAGAGCTGCCGCGACGGGAATCTGCTCAGTGGGAGCCGCTTGCCGCTGGAGCTAATTCCGCTGCTCGAAAACGATCGGCTCGAACGCCAGCCGCTGCTGCTGGCCGGCTTCGACCGGATACTGCCCACCCAGCGCGCCTTCTTCGACGCCTGGGGCGAGTGGCGGCAGGCCGGGACGGGCTTGACGGCTCCCGGTGCGTTGGGGAAGCCGGACGGAATGGAGGACCAGGAGGAGCCGGGCAGAGCGGAAGTGCAGGTTTTCTTCCACCAGGCCGCCGACACTCAGGCCGAACTCGCGGCCTGCGCTCGCTGGTGTGGGGAGCGGCTTGCCGCCAATCCGCGCGCCCGGCTGCTCGTGATTACGCAGAGCGCGGGTTCCCAGCCCAGCCGAGGCCAGATCGAGCGGGCCTTTCTCAAGCTGACCGGAGCCGCCGGCGCGCCGCTCTTCGAGTTTTCGCTCGGAGTTCCTCTGAGCCAGGCCGCCCACGCGCGCGCTGCGCTGCTGCTGCTTCGCTGGCTCACAGGCCCGCTGGCCGAGCACGAACTCGACTGGCTCTTTGCAAACGGTCAGTCAGCGGCCAGCCCGGAGGAATCCTCCGCCCTCCAGGCGCGGATGCGCGCCCTTCGCCGCCGCGGCCTGCAACGGCCCCATTGGAGCCTCAGCGCTTTCACCCATCAGCGCACCGGACCCGACCCGCTGCCAACTCCCTGGGTCAACCGCATCGCGGAGGCCCAACGCCGCTTGGCAGACCTCGCGTGCCGGCCACAAAGTCCGCTCGATTGGGCCGAACTGGTTCCGCAGTTGCTTGAGACCTCCGGCTGGCCCGGCCCAAGTCCGCTATCGAGCGCCGAGTTTCAGGCTCTTCGCCGCTTCCAGCAGGCCGTCGAAGCCGCCGGCTCGCTGGGCTTCGATGGCCGCCGCATCATCTGGGCGGATTTCCTCTCCGTTTTGGCCCGCACCCTGGACGAAACTCTCTTTGCCCCCGAATCCCAGGACGCGCCCATCCAGATTGCCGGTCCCGCGGAATCCGCCGGCTTGACGGCCGATGACATCTGGTTCATCGGCGCCAGCGAGGAGGCCTGGCCGTCCGGGGGCGCGACTCACCCTCTCTTGCCGCTGGACGCGCAGCGCCAGGCTGGGATGCCGCACGCCTCTCCGCAGCTCGACTGGGATCTGGCCCACGCCATCACCGTGCGCCTCCTCGCCTCCGCACCGGAGGTCCATTTCAGCTACGCAAGGCAAACCGAAGGCATCGAAGCCCGCCCCTCGCGCTTGATTATCCAGCTTGCCGGGGCGCCGCAAGAGTTGCCCCAAACGCCGCTGCGCCGGCAGCCCCTTGCGATTCCTTTTGAGGATTCGAGCCTCATTCCCTTCCCGCACAGCAAGGTCCAGGGCGGTTCGAGCGTCCTCACCTTCCAGTCGCAATGCCCCTTCAAGGCCTTCGCCACCGCGCGGCTGGGCGCGCAAGGCTGGGAACCGGCCGAGGCCGGCCTGACCCCCTCTCAGCGCGGCCAGCTCCTCCATGCCGTGCTCCACGCCGTCTGGGGCGGGCCGCCGGAAGGCATCCGCTCGCAGCATGAACTCCAGGCCCTCACAGAGCTAAGCGCGTTTGTAGCCGCGCACGTCCGCCGCATCTTTGAAGGGGAAATGCTCTCCGCTCTTCGCCAGCGCATGCCCCGCCGCTATCTCGAACACGAAGAGCAGCGCCTCATTGGCCTGGTCGCCGAGTGGCTGGACTACGAATCCACACGGATCGAATTCGAGGTCGCCGAAACCGAGGCGGACTGCACCATCCACCTCGCCGGGCTCACCTTCGACCTGCGCCTCGACCGCATCGACCGGCTCATCGACGGCTCTCTGCTGGTCATCGACTACAAGTCCGGCATCGTCTCTCCTAAATCCTGGGAGCTGCCCCGCCCCGACGATGTGCAACTCCCGCTCTATGCCGGCTTTGCTCTCGATGGGGAACTCGGTGGGCTGGTCTTTGCCAAGGTGCGCGCCGGCGATCACGAATTTGCCGGGCGAGTCGGCGACGCCAAAGCTACCCTGATCAAGGGCCTCAGAGGAAATAGGAACCTGGTGAAGCGCCCGCTCACTGCGGTAGAACTCGCCAACTGGAAGAAATACATCGAGCAACTCGCCAAAGACTTCGTCGTCGGCCGCGCCGAGGTCGATCCGCGCGAGGCCCCCAAGACCTGCGAGCGCTGCGGCCTGCAAACTCTATGCCGCATCGAGGAGAGCGAAAACCACGCCCAATTTGAGGCTGAGGACAACGCTGATAGCACGGAGGCTACCGATGGATAAAGCCCTGGCGAAATTCGCGCCACCCGACCAGTCCCAGCGGAATCGCGCCCTCGATCCTTCGTGCTCCATCCTCGTTCAGGCCCCTGCCGGCTCGGGCAAGACCGACCTGCTTACCCGACGCTTTCTCCGCCTGCTGGCCGAGGTCGATGAGCCCGGCCAGATTGTGGCCATTACCTTTACCAACGCCGCCGCCGCCGAGATGCGCCACCGCATCCTTGGTGAGCTTGAAAAAGCCGCCGTTAACGACGCCCCGCCAGCCGCATACGACGAATTCTCCATGGACGCCCTGGCCTGGCGCGTGCTCGATCACTCGCGCCGGCTGGGCTGGAAGCTCCTCGACCTGCCCGCGCAACTGCGCATCTCCACCATCGACTCCTTCTGCCGCGACCTGGCTTTGCAGCAGCCGCTGCTCTCCGGCCTCGGCGGCGGCCTCGACATCGCCGAACAGCCCAACGATCTCTATCGCCGCGCAGCCCGCCAGACCCTGGAAAGAATCGGCCAGGGCGACCGAACCCTCAGCGAGGCTATCGAAGCGTTGCTCTTCTGGCGCGACAACAACTGGCAGGAGATGGAAGGCCAGCTTGTCGAGATGCTCGCCAGGCGCGATCGCTGGATGCACGACTTCGTGCTGGAGAACGAGCAGGATTTCGAGGCGCTGCGTGAGCGTCTTGAACGGCCCTTCGCCCTCGCCGCCGTCTGCGAACTGCCTCCGGCCCGCTACACCGAGGAGGAATGGAAGATTGTGAGGGCCTGCTTTACCCTGCTCCGTTGCGCCGCCGCCGAACTGAAGGTCGTCTTTGCCGAGGTCGGCGCGGTGGATTTCATTGAAGTGGCGCAGATCGCTCAATGCGTGCTGAAAGGCGACGACGGCCTTCCCTCCGACGCCGCGCTCGGCGTGGCCGATGGTATCCGCCATCTGCTAGTGGACGAGTTTCAGGACACCAGCCGCCGCCAGCATGAGCTGCTCAGACGACTGATCGCCGCCTGGCCCGAACGAGAGGGCCGCAGTTGTTTTGTGGTCGGCGATCCCATGCAATCTATCTACTTTTTCCGTGACGCCGATGCCGAACTTTTCTCGCGTGTGAGAACGGTTGGCCTTGAACTCCCGCAAGACGAACCTCTTTTGCTCGACTTCGTTTCCCTTGCGGCCAACTTCCGCGCCGCTCCCCCGCTGGTCGAGCGGCTCAATGAGGTCTTTGCCCAGATCTTCGCTGCCCCCGACGGCAGTGGCGTTGCGTTTTCCTCCGCCGAACCCGCACGCGACAACCAAGCCAGCCCCGGCCCGCGCTTCAGCCTGCATCTCGAATTCGTGCCGCGAACAGGGCAGGGAAGAGCCGCCGAACTCGGCGCAATCCGCGAGAGGGAAGCTGCCCACAGCGCGCAAACTCAGCAGATCGTCGCCCTGATTCAGAGCCATATGAGCCGCGTCTCGGAGGCTCGCGAGCTGAACGAAAACTACCGCATTGCCGTCCTCGCCCGCGCCCGCAAGAGCCTCGCTCCCCTTGCCCAGGCCCTGCGCGAAGCGGAAATCCCTTTCCGCGCACTCGATCTTGAAGGACTCTCCGCCCGCCCTGAAGTCCTCGACGCCCTTGCCCTGGCCCGCGCCCTGCTCAATCCCCACGACCGCCTCGCCTGGCTGGGCGTGCTGCGCGCTCCGTGGTGCGGCCTCTCGCTTGAAGACCTTCACCGCCTCACCAGCGCCGACGATCCGGAGCTGCTTTCCCGGCCAGTCCCCGAACTGCTCGCCGAGCGCCTGCCGCTCCTCAGCGAACAGGGTTGTCCGGCTGTCTTGCGCGTTCTCAACGCACTCAAGTCCGTGCGCGCCCTCCGCGACGCCCAGCCCACTCGGTCGCTGGGAACCTGGCTGCAGCAAGTCTGGCTGCGCCTGGGCGGCGCCGACTGCGTCGATACCACTGCGCACGCCAACCTCGACCTGCTGTGGAGTTGCCTGGACAGCCTTCCGGCCGGCGAACAGGACTTGCTCGGCCCGGCGCTCGACGCGGCCCTGGAGAAGCTGACTGCCTTGCCCGACCCAGCCGCGGAAAGCGACTACGGCGTCCAGTTGATGACCATCCACAAGTCAAAAGGCCTGGAGTTTGAGGTGGTGATCGTGCCTGACCTGCAAGCCGGCGCTGGGCGCGGGGGCCGTAATATGCTCTCCTGGCTCGAACGCGGACTCGAGCAGCCGGACGATTCCGGGGAGATTACGGAGTTCCTGATCGCGCCGTTCCAGCGCAAAGGCGACGATCGCGGCACGGCCAAGCAATGGGTCGATCGCGTCTATCGCCAGCGCGAAGCCCAGGAAGACCGGCGCATTCTCTACGTCGCCGCCACTCGCGCCCGCGAAGAGCTTCACCTCTTCGCCCGCCCATCCTATAAGGTCGAGGCCGACGGCAGCCTCAGCCTTCCCGATCCCGCAGCCAGCCTGCTGGCCACCGCCTGGCCGTCCCTGGAAGAGGAAGTGCGCGCTCGGTTCGACGCCTGGAAAGCCACCCGAGCGGGCTCTACCGCTGGCCAGGAACAGGTGATCGAGTCCATCGCTGCCAGCGGCGAAGGCAATCTCATCCAGATGCCGCCGCCTCCCAAGCCAACAATCCTTCACCGCCTCCCGCCGGATTACCAGCCCGAAAAAGCCGGTAGCTTCCAACCGGCAGCGGCGGAGTCGCCTGTCCTCCGGCAAATGCTCCGTGCCCCATCCTTTCCGCGTCCCTTTGCTGAAAGGGTGGGAGACTACCCATCTCAAGCTGTGATTCCTTCATCGGACGCAGCCTCCTCAACCCTCTACACCCGTCACCAGGGGGGCCTGCTCTCCCGCGTCTTGGGAACCGCCGTCCACGCGCTCCTCGAAGAACTCTCCCGGCTCCGCGCAGCCAGCGATTGGCCCGCCGCCCGCGCCGCCCTTCAGCAGTTCGAGCCCCGCATCGCCGCTCAGGCGCGCTCCTCCGGCCTTGACCCGGCGCAAGCCGCTCAAGTCGCCGCCCAGGCGATCCAGCTTGCGCTCAGCGCCTCGCGCGACCCAATCGCCCAGTGGATTCTCTCGCCCCACCCCGATGCAGCCAATGAAATCCGCTGGGCCGGAGTCGTCGCCGGCAGTCTGCACACCGTGCGCGTGGATCGCGTCTTCCGCGCCGGCCTCAGCCCCCAGTCTGAAGGCCGGCAAGCCTGGTGGATCGTCGACTACAAGACTGCCCACGCCGACAATCTCGACCCGGCCGCGGCTTTGCCTGAGCTGAGAAGACTCTTCGCACCCCAGCTCGAAGCGTACGCCACGGTCCTGCGCAACCTGCACGGCCAGGACGCCGTCCTCCGCGCCGGCCTCTACTATCCCCGCATGCTGCTGCTCGATTGGTGGGAACTGTAGCTAGCGCACGTTTGAGTCGACGGCGCGCACACCAACGACACCCGGCTCGCAACAAACGCCGGCCCGCGTTAATTTCCGTCGAATTCTGCCTGGAGAAGCTTGCAAATTCCCGTTCTGTTTGATAGTTTACTAACCGGTTAGTCAAAATGACCGTCAACCCTCCAAACCGCTCCCAGACCGAACGCGCCGACCACACCCGCGCCCGCATCCTCGATGCCGCTATCCGCGAATTCAGCGAAAACGGGCTTGCCGGGGCCCGCACCGAGCAGATTGCCGAAGCGGCTGGAGTGAACAAGGCGCTCATCTACTACTACTTCAGCGGCAAGGATGCCTTGTATACGGCCGCTTTGGAGGCGGTAGCGGAGGGTGTGCAAGCCTCCAGCATGGCCGTGCTCGAATCCAATCTGTCGGCGGGTGAGCGCCTGCTCCAACTGGCGTTGAACCACTTCGACCGCATTCATTCCAATCAGGCCTTTCAATCGCTTATGCAGCACGAGATGATCCGCCTGCACCGGGGTGAAGAGAATGCGCTGACGCCGCTTTCGGAGAAGCTCTTCCGGCCATTGTGGCTGCGGGTACAAACCCTGGTGAAAGAAGGAATTGCAGCTGGCGAGCTAATCGCGGTCGAGTGGTCGCAGATCGTCTATGCGGGGCTGGGCGCCAACGTCTTCTATTTTCTCTCCGCGCCCGTGACCAGGCTGTCGCAAGGCTTCGATCCGCTGGAGAGAAGTGCTCTGGAGTTTCGCCGCAAGGCGGCCATTGAATACCTGGGGCAGGCAGTCTTTGTCGATAGACATCTCGGAGCGCGATTGGCCACGCGGGTGTTGGCGGCCACGCCTATGCCGGAAAGCAGCCTGTTGGCTGTTTGGGGGAAGAAAGAATGAACGCACGCAATCGAGTTTTCATGATCCTCGGTTTGCTCACCGTAGGATCGCTGATCTGGTATTTCGTCACTGTCCGGCCCTCCGGCGACCTGCAGTTGATCGGCACGGTCGATGCCAACGAAGTGGTAGTCAGCTCCAAGATTCCCGGCCGCATCCAGACACTGGCCGTGGACGAGGGCCAGGACGTGAAGGCCGGCCAGCTCATCGCCATCATTGAAAGCGAGGACCTGCAGGCCGCGCGCAAGGCCGCCGAGGCCACCGCCTCAAGCCAGAGCTTCAAGCTCGGCGAGACGGTGGAATCCGAGCGCCAGACCGCTGGCGAAGTCTCCAGCGCTGCCGTCAATGCCGAGGCAATGGTGAAGGCTGCCAGGGCTTCTCTGGCCCAGGCCCAGGCCAACTACGAACACCAGCAGGCCGATACCAGCCGCACCGTCGCCCTGGCCCAGCAGGGAATCATGAGCGAGCAGGCCAAGGACGACGCCGCGACCAGCCTCCAGGCGGCCAAAGCAGCCGTCGATACCGCCAGGGAGAACCTCTCCGCCGCCGAGGCCTCGCTGCGCCAGGCTCGCGCCCATGAGCTGCTGGCCGCCGTCGCCGCGCGCACCGTAGACGAGACTCGCGACCAGGTTGCGAATGCCCGCGCCCTCGCCGAGCAGGCCAAGGTCGAGGTCGGCTACTCCCAGGTATTCGCCCCGGTCAGCGGCAAAGTCAACGTTCTCGCCGCCCGCCAGGGCGAGGTCGTCGCCGCCGGCGCGCCCATCGCAACCATCATGGACCTCAGCCAGACGTGGATCTATGCGCCCCTGCCAGAGACCCAGGCCGACGCCGTCCAACTCGGCGACTCGCTGCGCGTCGTCATGCCCTCGGGCGACACCATCCAGGGCAAAATCATCGTCAAGTCCGCCCAGGCCGACTTCGCCACCCAGCGCGACGTGAGCAGCCGCAAGCGCGACATCAAGACCGTCCAGTTGAAGCTCCTCATCGCCAATCCAGAAGAGCGCTTTGTCCCCGGAATGACCGCCGAAGTCTATATTCCCAAGAGCAGGCTGGTGAAACAGTGACCGCCCCGCTCCAGCCCGGCTCCGCCCCGCGCGCCGCCATCGCCGTCGAGAACATCGTCAAGCGTTATGGCGCCTTTGAGGCCGTTAAGGGAGTCAGCTTCTCCGTAGCCGACGGCGAGATCTTCGGCCTGCTCGGCCCCAACGGCGCCGGCAAAAGCACACTCATCCGCATGATGACCACGCTGGTCCCCATCACCAGTGGCCGCGCCATCGTCGCCGGCTACGACGTGGCTGAGGAGCCGGACGCTGTCCGCCGCTTGATCGGCGTCATTCCCCAGGCCCTCACCAGCGATGCCGATCTTACCGTCGAGGAGAATCTGAGCATCTACGCCAAGCTCTACAGCGTTCCCAAGGCTGAGCGCCTGAGGAACATCGACGAGGTTCTTGAGGCCGTGGACCTCATCAAGTGGCGCAGCGCGCAAACCAAAACCCTCTCCGGCGGAATGCGCCGCCGCCTGGAGATCGCCCGCGGCCTGGTTCACAATCCGCACATGTTCTTTCTCGACGAGCCCACCACCGGCCTCGATCCCGTCTCCCGCATCGCCGTCTGGGAGATGCTCGACAACCTGCGCAAGACCCGTCACCTCACCATGCTCATCACCACCCATTACATGGAAGAGGCCGACAAGCTCTGCGACCGCATCGCCATCGTCGATCACGGGACTCTGGTCGCCCTCGGCACGCCCCTCGAACTCAAGCACAGCGTCCCCGGCGCCAACGTCGTCGAGGTCCATTTCGACCGCGAAACCGACCAGTGGCAGGAGCGCCTGGAGAAGCTCGAAGGCGTCACCAGCGTGCAGGCCGAGTCCGCCGGCTTCTATCGCGTCCTCACCTCCTCCGGCTCCAGAACCACCATGCAACTGGTCGAGCTGGCCGCCTCTCTGGGCGAAACGCTGACCTCTCTCAGCGTCCAGAACACCACCCTCGACGATGTCTTCGTCCACTACACCGGCCGCCAGCTCCGCGATGAGCAGGTCAAGCCCGTCAGCTTCCTTATGCCGCCCCGCCCGGGAGTCCGCCCATGAACAGAATGTTCGCCATTGTCGAGCGCGAGATGCGCAAGTTCTTCCGTTCGCCGACGCTCATGATCATGTCGCTGATGATGCCCATCCTGCAGTTGCTCATCATGGGTAACGCGTTCGGCGGCAAGATCGTCGGCGCCCGCGTTGCCGTGGTGGACTACGACCACGGGCCCCAGGCGGTCAAGATCCGCGAAGGCTTCGATTCCATCGCCGTCAACATCAGGACCTTCACCACCGTCGAGTACACCGACGAGAACAAGGCGCGCGAAGATGTCCGCACCGGCAGGATCGACGCCGCCGTCATCATTCCCGCCCAATACTCGCGCCGCGTCTACGCCCAGGATGCGCCCCAGATCGGCTTTGTCGTCGATAACTCCGACCTGTTCACCTCGAGCAGCCTGGAAGCCGAAATGCAGTCGCTCGTCACCGCGCTTACCACCCCCGTCATCCAGCCGCGCCTTGCCAACTCCATCGCCCTTGAAATCGTCGAGCTCTATCCCTACGTGGATTACATGAAGTTCCTGCTCCCCGCCTGCATCGCCCTGTCCATGTATATCTCCGTGATGATCGGCGGCGGCATGTTATACATCGACGACAAGGCGCGCGGCGTCCACGAGGGCTATCTGGTAACTCCCATCACCAAGCTCGAGCTGGTCTTCGGCCTGAACACCGCCGGCGCCATCAAAGCCGTTCTCGCCGGAATATGCATCACGGTTATCGGCTCCCTCATGGCCGGCCTGGGCATCATCTTCCATCCCTGGGTGCTGCTCCAGCTCCTGGCCCTTATCCTCGGCACCTCCATTGCCTTCAACGGCATGATGTTTCTGTTCATGGTCCGCGTCGAAGACCCGCTCACCCCGCGCGCCATGTTCGGCGTCCTCAATATGCTTCTCTTTTATCCCTCCGGCGCCATGTATCCCATCGCCTCTTTCCCCTGGTGGCTTCGCGCCCTTTCGGTCGTCGACCCCTTCACCTATTGCATCCACGGCTTCAAATCCATCGTCCTCAAGGACGGCGGTTTCGTGGCCATTCAATTCGACCTGCTCTTCCTGTTCGTCTTCGGCATCGGCACGCTGCTTATCGCCACGCCCCTCTTCAAACGAACGTTGTAACAACCGACGGCTTGAATGGGCCGGAGAAATGCTCTCGACAGAATGCTTTGAAAGGGGCGCCGCCCTTAAGGAACCTCTGAGCAAGCCTGCGTTTTGAGTGCGCGCAAGCGAGCGCAGGCCGGTTTTGCCGCGCAGTCGCGCATTTTGGGCGTGTCTACGCTGCTTTTCTACGTGGAGAGCGCGTTTCCAGCGCCCTCCAGACACACTACGCCCCCAGCGGGGCCAGCCGCTTGCGATGCTGGTAGAGGTTGAGCAGCGCGAAGGCGGCGCACAGATGATCGTGGTTTTTCTTCACGCCCCGGAACCTGACCTTCACGAATCCGAAGACACGCTTCAGAATGCGAAAAGGATGCTCCACCTTGGCCCGCACCCTGGCCTTGGTCCGGTTCTCCCTTCTCTGTAACTCGTCCACGATCTGCTTGTATCTCGCCCGCCGCGAAGTCATATCCTGGGCGCGCGGAGCCGCCTTGCGGATAACTTCGCCCTGCCCCTGATAAGCCCCGTCATCCCACACCGGGCCCCCGCGGACGGGTCTTCGTCCGTGGGGTGGCAGACCTTGCGCTCCTCGCCGTGCAGCTGCTCCGGCAGCATGTGCTTGTCGGCCACACTCGCCGCAGTCGAGCACACGGAGTGCACGATGCCTTGCTTCGAGTCCACCCCGATGTGCGCCTTCATGCCGAAAAACCACTGCTTGCCCTTGCACGTCTGATGCATCTCGGGATCGCGTTTCTCGATCACTGCCTGACTATGTTCTGGCACAACGTGGCCGTGCATGGTCATCACCCAGGTGCACCTGACTTTTGTTTTCCAACATCCGGCATGATAGACTGACCTCTAGGAAAAGGCGATAATGATAGAGAATTGATAAAGGTAACTTCAAGAAAGAAAAGGCTTTAACTAGCGGAGAGGTGGCAGAGCCCGGTTGAATGCACCTGACTCGAAATCAGACATAGTCGCAAGGCTATCGGGGGTTCGAATCCCTCCCTCTCCGCCATATATTGAAAATAAATGAGTTAAGTGCAATGGTGTCTAGGTCTCTGACCGCTTGTTTATGTACTATCTCCGTGCCCATCCTTTCGCCTTTTTCCTGGCGAAAGGGTGGGAAAGCGCGAAACCCAACGTACGAAATCACACGGTCAGAGACCTAGTGTGGTGTCTATAACCTTTGACGCCAACTCCCTTTCGGAGTCGTCACCATGCCCAAAATGAATCCCGGCTATGGCACTGCCGGCCGCGTAAACATCCTGAAGAACGTCAAGGTCAACGGCGCCTGGAGCCTCTGCCCTGCCGTCGTCGAATCCAAGGGAAAGCTGAAGGATAAGGTCCGCGTGAAGGGCGTGGTTGAAGTCCACCCCGAAGGCCAATACTTCATCGAGTGGTCGGAAGGTCCCAAGCGTAAGCGCGAGCAGATAACGGAACGAACCGAACTGCTCGATCGCGCTCGTCGCAAATCCTTGGAGATCGAAGTTGGGCGAATTGGAGTCCCAGTTGCCTCCTTGGAAGCGGGCCAAGAGGCGGTCGTTCTCGGCCCCACGGTTCAAGAGGCCGTTGCAGCTTACCTTGAGAACATCAAGCCACCGCAGCGAGAACCGAAGACCTACGTCGCCTACAAATCCTGCCTCGAGACCTTTGCCGCCACTTGCGCGAAGCGCCATGTTGCCGAGGTGAAGCGCGAGGATGTGCTCGCGTATATCCGGCACCTATACTCGAATGGCAACGGCGGGCGCACGGCGTACAACCGAGCGGTGATTGTTGCACAGATGCTCAAGGCCAACGGCGTCGTCAACCTGCTTCAAAAGCGAGATTGGCCGGACTATGTGGAACCGATGCAGGTTGTCTATGAACCCGAGGAGCTTCTGGCCCTCTTCGCGGCCTGCACGGCTGAGGAGCGCACGCTCTAACCTGCTCACGGGATTCCGGGATAAGGAGATTCGGTACCTGACTTGGCGAGACATTGACTTCAGGAATCAGGCGGTGCGCGTACCTGTTGTTTTGGTGTCCAGCGTCGCCAGGCCCCCTTTCCACACGTGATTCCTGATCGGCTTCACCAGGAATCCGCACTTCGACTCTCTTTTGCTGCGCTCAGGGTCGCTCAGGATGACAGAAAGGGTAGGGCACGGGGATTTCTTGAAACATCCGGCCTGGGTTATTGGGGCATCCGGGCTGGGTCCATTACTGTCGTAACGCGGCGCGCGAGCCGAGATGTTGCCAAACGCACGACGGCCACCCCAAAGGATGGCCGTTGCGCATTTGGGATTGCCGAAAAAGCCAATTATCGCTCGCTTTTCCGCCAGTTAATCAGATCGCCGAGTGTGGTGGTGGAGCTGGAGACAGGCTGCTTGTGGGTCTCCTTCTTGTAGCTCTCGACCTGGGCGCGGCTGGCCTCGCGGCCCACTGCGCGCAGGCTCAAGCCCACCTTCTTCTCTTCCACGTTGATCTTGATGATCTTGAAATCGTGTTCCAAGCCGGTTTCCAGCTTTGACGGCTTGCCGGCCTCGTCGCCGACCTCGGAGATGTGGCAAAGACCCTCCACTCCCTCCGCGATCTCGACAAACGCGCCGAACTGCGCCGTCCGCAGAACCTTGCCGTGAACCACATCGCCCACCCGGTGAGACGCGAAGAAGCTCTCCCATACGTTGGGCTGCAACTGCTTGATGCCCAGGCTCAGGCGGCGGTTCTGCGGCTCGACGCCGAGAACGACGGCTTTCACCTTTTCGCCCTTCTTCACCACTTCCGACGGATGCTTGATGCGCTTGGTCCAGCTCAGGTTGGAGACGTGAACCAGTCCGTCGATGCCGTCTTCAATCTCGATGAAGGCGCCGAACTCGGTCAGGTTGCGCACCCGGCCCTCAACCATCGTCCCGGCCGGATAGCGCTCGGTCAGGTTCTCCCAGGGATTGTCGAGCAGCTGCTTCATGCCCAGCGAAATCCGGCGATCGGCGGGATTGACGCTCAACACCACGGTCTCGACCTCGTCGCCCGGCTTGACCAGCTTGGAGGGATGCTTGAGGCGCTTCGACCAGGTCATCTCGGAGAGATGAACCAGTCCTTCGATGCCCTGCTCCAGCTCCACAAACGCGCCGTAGTCGGTGACGGAAAGCACGCGCCCATGCACGCGCGCGCCCACTGGGTAACGCTCGGAGGCATCCAGCCACGGATCGGGAGTGAGTTGTTTGAAGCCCAGGGAAACCCGCTGCTTGTCCTTGTCGAATTTGAGCACCTTGACCTGGATCTCATCGCCCACATTCACCAGGTCGCGGGGATGCGTCAGCCGGCCCCAGCTCATGTCGGTTATATGCAGCAGGCCGTCGATCCCGCCCAGATCGACAAACGCGCCGTAGTCGGTCAGGTTCTTCACCGTGCCGGTCATTATGGCGCCCTCGCCCAACTTCCCCAGCGTCCCCGCCCGCTTGGCCGTCTGCTCCTCTTCGAGAATCTCCTTGCGGCTCACCACCACGTTGCCGCGCTTCTTGTTGAGCTTGATGACCCGGACTTCAATCTGCTGGCCGAGATAACCGTCCAGATTCCGCACCGGACGAATTTCGAGCTGCGAACCGGGCAAAAATGCCTTGATCCCGATATCCACGGTAAGGCCGCCCTTGACGCGGCTGACAACCGTTCCGATTACGGGCGTCTTGTCGTTCGCGGCCTTTTCGATCGTTTCCCACATGCGCAGCCGCTGTGCGCGCTCGAAGTTGGCCAGGTAGCCGCCTTCGGGCTCTTCGCGCTCGATGACGACGTCGATCACGTCGCCCGGCTGGAACCTCACCGCCCTGGTGTGGTCCAGAACCTGCTCCAGAGGCACCAGCCCCTCGGACTTCAGGCCCACATCGATCACCAGGTGCTTGTCAGTCGCTTTGATCACCGTGCCGGAGACCACCTTGTCGCCGGAGGCTTCAACGGCGGCAGCTTCGGCAGCCTGCTCGCGTTCAAAGGCCGCCAATGCGGCGGAGAAATCTTCGACGGACTCCGGTCCATGCGCTTCGTGAACCGGCACGGCGGCGGGCTCTGACTCCGGCCCCGCGGAAACTTCCGTTGCAACTTCCGCCAGAGGCGGGGCCTGGGCTGTAACTTCCGTGGCTTCCGCCGGCGCAGGTTCCACCAAAGGCTGGGCCTGGGCTGCAACTTTCTTGGCTTTCGCCCGAGAAGGTTTCTGCAGAGGCGGGGCCTGGGCTACAGGCTCGGTTAAGGCATCGGCGTCCAGCGCGGCCGATTCATCGTCTGCTACGGCAACTTCGGCGATCTCAGTGTTGGACGTGGATTCGTACGGCGGCTGCTCAAGCTCCGTCGCAGGCTCTAGCGTGGGTATTTCCAATTCGGCGTTCAGGGTTATGCTCTCGGGTTCTGGATTGAGGACGTTTGGCATCGCTGCGGCTCCGGAATTCCTTGCTCCCGCGACGGCTGATACTTGCCGCCTGGGGGTGGCTCCCGCGCAGCGAATGCCGCCGGCGAAGAGGCCGTTAGACCGTCTCCCTGCTGTCGAAGCTCCTGCTAGTGACGGGATCGTCTTCGCAAGGGACAATCCTCCCAGCCTCTTGCGCTGGAGCAAAAAGGACTGGTCTCCTTGGGAAACACCCGGCAGGCACCGGCTTGCTGGAGGGCGGCCGCAACTCACCGCTGGAATCCGCGCGGCAAGGTACGCTCACGAGTGTAGCAACCCCAGCTTTCCCGCGTCAATCCAACAGCTTGGCTACGACGGGCGTCAAGCCGCATTGCAACCGCAAATTCGCACTCGGCGCGTTGCAATCAAATGGCCTCGCGTTCCGATGCCCAGCCGGCGGCGACCCTCTATACTGATGCATACGGAAGCCATTCATGGATTATCTCTGGACCCCCTGGCGCTATGCCTACGTCACCACGGCGGATACCGCGGCGCGGCCCGGCGTTCCCGAGCGCCTCGCCGCCTGGCCCGGCGACCTGGGCTGTGTCTTCTGCAATCTGATTGCGTCGATCGACTTCGCCATCGAGAACGGGATGAGCCGGGACGGGGCCGAGGCGGCCGGCGGGCTGATCGTGCGCGGAGAACACTGCTTCATCTGCATGAATGCCTTCCCGTATACGAGCGGACACGTGATGGCGATGCCCTATGCGCATCTTGCCCGGCTGGCCGCGCTGCCCACGGAAGCCGCCCATGAGCTGATCGAGCTGGCGCAGCGCACCGAAGCGGTTCTGGAGCGGCTCTACCGGCCGCACGGCTTCAACTTCGGCATGAACCTGGGCCAGGCCGGGGGCGCGGGGGTCGCCGGACACGTCCATCTGCACGCCCTGCCGCGCTGGGCCGGCGACACTAACTTCATGACCAGCATCGCGGAGACGCGCATCCTGCCCGAAGACCTGGAAACGACCTGGAAGCGCCTGAGACAGGCGTTTGCGGAAGTGGGAGGCTAAAGGCTTCTCGCTGACCCGGCAAAGCTACCGGAGGATCGGACGCCCTGATCAGTGGGAGGTCAAGCGCAAAGCAACCGGCGAACTATGCCACGCTACGCGCCTTCCGGGCCTGTTCCATGAGTTCGAGCATTTCCTTGAGATTTTGCTCCCAGCTCGTCCCTTCCTGTTTTTTTAGAGCTGCCCCTACCAAGCGTGCGTATTCATCCTCGTGCTTGAGGCGCAAATCCACAGCCTCTCTTAAGACCGCGGCAAGTGAATCTCGCATTGCTCGAAAGACGCAGCTGAATGGACTGCCCTGCAATAGAGCTTTCAATTGTTCCGCAGTCGATTCGCCTGCAGTTGCCTCCTCCCGAAAGAGAAACCCTGTGGGTTGCTCGCCTCCGTGCCACCGATCGTTCATCGATTTTGCGACGCCTAGGGGCTTGTAGCCGCATATTTGCTCTGCGAGACCGTCAACGGCGCGAGCAATGGGAATCACTGTGCCTTCATATGCTCCGCCGTGCGGCTCATAGAGAGACGGCATGCAATTGAAGTCTGCGGCGGCCATGAGTTCTTTGTAATAATCCAGCCTGCCGTCTTCACAAACAACACTGGATGGAAACTCCGCTTCCAGGGCCTTTATTCGCGCAAGTATCGCAGGACTGGTTGAGTCGTCCCCATGAACCGTAGCGAAAACTGCCAGGACTGGAAAATCCTTCACCTTGGTGAGAATCTCACGGAGGCATTCTACGAAAACGTCGTGCTGCTTCTGAGAGACACGCCGCCCCATGCTGACCACGATTGCTTTATCCGCGACACATTCTGGAATCTCTTCGGCCGTCTCCTGATTTTCCTTCTTGATGCCAAGAAGTCGCTGAAGCCTACCGATTATTCTCCTTTTTCCCTCTTCTCTACTGAACTTTTGTTTTAGCTCCTTGACTCTTTCCTCTTCGCCCTTGATATCAGACAGCTGTTGAATCTCTCGTTGAAGCTTGTGGATGATTTCTATTTTGCTGTCATGAAGATCCCGAAGCTTCCGTTGCAGCCTCTTGACTCTTTCCCTCTTGAATTCAAACAGTTGTTTTCGGCCCGCCTCAAAGTTGTTGCTCAACAGTTTACTCAGCTCCGGGAGCCCCTCACTGAGATCTGTGAACGCGGCATTATCGATGCCGACAACACCCTTGTCTCTTATAAGATCCTGGAGGTGCTCTGCCATTACCTTTGTTTGCAACTCTTCCGTCCCCATACCCTCGGCAAAACCCTTGTTCACCGTTGTGACTACGTCGGCAATCTCGAGTCCAATCTGCAGTGCAGTTCTCGCGGGTTGATCGCTGCTCGGTGTACGAAAAGCGGTGTAGACAGTGCCGAAGGCAACCGCTTCCTTCTCGAGACATTCATCAAATGTATTGTGAAGTGTGAGAGAGATGTTGTGTTCATCGCGAACCAACAATAATGCCGGAACGGTCTCCCAATCCGCGCCCCAGATGAACGCTGTTCTCGGTACAGCGGCTTCCCTTAACAATTCCCGAACCGCAAGTCCGAAGTACAAAGTGTCCATTTTGAGGGTGGCGAGAGAATCGCGGTTAGGGGGCTCAGGCGGGGTGTCATAAGGCGATTCTAGGCCGCGAAAGCGGCCTTGAACATCTAGAAAAATGATCGGGGCGAACCCATCCGTTGCCGCGAGGACCTTGCATGGGATCCCACAAACGTCGAATTCCCAGCCGGTTTCACGGACCTTACCATTCTGAAGCGGATCATCCTCGGACTTCTCGCGCTTCAAGCAAGAACACCAAGGGGAGATCATTACGCCACGGGAGAAATGACGACGCTCCTGCCGGGTAACTGCAGTGATGCCGGTACACGGCGTGAACTCGGTCTCGTAGCGGAGCATAGCGAACTCCGCTCCAGTGATCTTCTGTTGGATCATCCGCCGAAACTCGGCAACGTCGATCGGGTCAAGCGGCTTGGACTGGTGCGGCATCAGGGCCTCCTGGACTCTGGAAAGCGAGAATACCACATGTCAGAAGTCCCGGGAAGGATTCTTCCAGTCGCCGCACGCAGCGCTCGTCGTGCTGATTGCCAGCCGGCTAGCCCCCCGATCTCTACGAACTCAAAAGTTCGCCCTCAACAGAAAAGCAAGAGAAAGGCCCCAGATCCAGCTGGGCTCTTCTGGTGCCGCTACTTCAAGACGCCGCTACTGCAAGCTCGCCATGAGGCTGTCGAGGGCGGATTTGGGCGGACGAGTTATCGACTCCGGCAGCGTGCCCAGCGGCTCGTCCACCACGTTCAGCAGGTCGAGGAAGGTGGGCTTTTCGGTGTCGATGTAAAAGACTCCGGTGAGTATCTCGTCCTTCTCGTGGGCTTCCAGCAGCGTGCGCACGGCGTTGGCCTTGTCGGTGGGGTCGTAGTCTTCGAGCAGCTTGCGCAGGCGGAGGTTGGAGCCGTCGTGCATCTCCACTTCGTAGACCTCGCCCGAGCCGTAATCCACTTCGATGTCGTCGAAGCTGGCGACAAAGTCCACTTCGTTGATGGGCTCGTCGTTATCCTGCATGAACTTGTAACTCTTGGTCGATCCCTCGTGGTCGTTGAAGGTGACGCAGGGGCTGATCACGTCGAGCATCACTGTGCCTTTATGCGCGATGGCCGCCTTGAGCATGGAGAGCAGTTGCTGCTTGTCGCCGGAGAAGGAGCGGCCGACAAAAGTGGCGCCCAACTGGATGGCCAGCGCGCAGGTGTCGATGCCGGGCAGATCGTTGACCACGCCGGTCTTGAGGCGGGAGCCGATGTCGGCGGTGGCCGAGAACTGGCCCTTGGTGAGGCCGTAGACGCCGTTGTTCTCGACGATGTAGATCATGGGCAGATTGCGGCGCAGCAGGTGGACGAACTGGCCCATGCCGATGGAGGCCGTGTCGCCGTCGCCGGAGACGCCAATCGTGGTCATGGTGTGGTTGGCGAGGATGGCGCCGGTGGAGACCGAGGGCATGCGCCCATGCAGGCCGTTGAAGGCGTGGGAGCGGCTCATGAAGTAGGCGGGGCTCTTGGACGAGCAGCCGATGCCGCTCATCTTCATCACCCGCTCCGGCTCCACGCCCATCTCCCACATGGCCTGCATGATGCGCTCGGAGATGGCGTTGTGGCCGCAGCCGGCGCAAAGCGTGCTCTTGCCGCCGCGGTACTCAAGAATGGGGAGGCCGATGTGATTCACTTTTGGACCATTCGAACCAGCTATCGCGGTTGCCATTGGAGGCCCTCCCTGACGGCAAACTCTTCGGTGATGGTGCGCGCGTCGAGCGGCAATCCGTTGAAGTGCAGGATGCTGCGCAGCTTGGCCGGCTGCTCGCCGGGCAGATCGAGCTTGAGCAGGCTGGCCAGTTGCGCGTCGCGGTTCTGCTCCACCACGTAAACGCGCTCGTGCGAGGCCACAAAGTCGTGCATTTCGTGCGCGAAGGGATAGGCCCGGATACGCATGTAATCCACCTTGCGGCCATATTCCTTCTCGATCTGGTCGAGGCTTTCGCGCAGTGCAAAATCCGTGCTGCCGTAGGCCAGGAAGCCGATCTTCGAGCTGCCATCCCTGACCGTCACCGGCCCCGGAACCAGCTTGCGCGCATTCTCGAACTTGCGCGCCAGCCGCTCCATCAAAGCCACATACCCGGCCGGCTTCTCGGTGTAAACGCCGGCATCGGTGTGGCCGGTTCCGCGGGTGAAGTAACTGGCCTTGGGGTGGCGCGTTCCGGGCAGGGTGCGCCAGCCGATGGCGTCGCCGTCCACATCGCGGTAGCGGGCGAAACCGCCCAGGCGCTCGAGGTCCTCGGCGGTGAGCACCTTGCCGCGATCGAGCGGCGTCTTGGGGTATTCGAACGGCTCAGACATCCAGTTGTTCATGCCCAGGTCGAGGTCGGAGAGGACGAAGACCGGCGTTTGCACGCGCTCGGCCAGGTCGAAGGCTGCGTAGGCCAGCTCGAAGCACTCCCTGACCGAGCCGGGCAGCAGCATGATGTGCTTGGTGTCGCCGTGGGAGAGGAACGCCACGCTCAGCAGGTCGGCCTGCGAGGTGCGGGTGGGCATGCCCGTGGACGGGCCGGAGCGCTGAATGTCGAAGATGACGCCGGGAATCTCGGCAAAGTAGCCCAGGCCGGCAAACTCGGCCATGAGCGAGATACCCGGCCCGGAGGTTGCGGTCATGGCGCGCGCGCCGGCCCAGCCCGCGCCCAGCACCATGCCGATGGCTGCCAGCTCGTCCTCGGCCTGGACGACGGCAAAGGTCGCCTTGCCCTCCGGCGTGACGCGAAATTTTTTGAGCAGGTCGGTGGTTGCCTCGATCACCGAGGTCGAGGGCGTAATGGGATACCATGCCACCACCGTCACGCCGGCGAAGACCGCACCCATTCCGCAGGCCGCGTTGCCGTCGATGACGATCTTGCCCCTGGTCCGGTCCATGCGCTCGATGAAGTAGGGGTCCTGCTTGGCCAGGTTCCGGGCCGCATAGTCGAAGCCGGCCTTCACCGCGCCGAAGTTCAGCTCGAAGACCTTCTCCTTGCGGGCAAACTGCTTGCGCAGCCCGTTCTCCACCACGCCCAGGTCGATCCGCAGCAACTGGGCCACCACGCCCACGTAGACCATGTTCTTGACCAGCTTGCGCAGCTTGGGCTCGGCGCAGATGGCCACCGTAATCCTGTCGAAGGGAACCGGATAGAAGACCGCATCATCGCGATACTGCCTGAGGTTCAGGGTCTCCTCGTAGATAGCCGCGCCGCCGGGGGCGAGGTCCAGAACATCCTGTTGCGCGGTATCGGGATTCAGCGCCACCAGCACCTCGGCGTTGGGCTTGCGGGCCACATAGCCGTCCTTGCTGGCGCGGATCGTATACCAGGTGGGAAGTCCGGCGATGTTCGACGGGAACAGGTTCTTTCCGCTCACCGGAACACCCATGCCGAATATGCTTTTTAGCAGCACGCTATTGGCGGATTGCGAGCCGGAGCCGTTCACCGTTGCTACGTTGATGCTGAAGTCGTTGACCACGCGCTCGATCGCGCTACGTTCGCCCTCTAACTGACCCAGGGCCAGGTCGCCTGTCGCCATGTGGCGGAGTTCCCTTCCGATGCACAGTGGAGAGACCGATCTTTCCTTCTCCAATGTGATTATAATCACATTCTTGCGTCGGCGTCCCACATCGCAGCAGGAGCGTTCCCGCTTGAGTCCCACAGAATGGAAGCCGCATGCGCCGGCGCGGAGACCGGCGTGAACGGCTCTTAGCCAATGCGTGACGGCATTCTCACGCCTCCGCTGGCGGCATACACGGTGAAATAGCTCGATGCGCTCACTACAGAACAAGTGAAAATGCTAAGAAGCATCCGTCCCGCGCGAAAACCGGATACAAAGCTCGATTAGCGGCACTGCTTCCATTGCTTTCATTGCACCGGCGCGAGCGAAACGATATGCGGATCGGCGTAGAGCTTGCGGAGCGCATCATCGCGCGCGGGCGAATCCGGTTGCGGCCCAACCAGGAACCATGCCCAGCCGGCGTGGCCGGTCAGCAACTCGGGCGGAGGAAGCTCGTCGGACAGCACAACGCCCATCGGCTTGCCCCCGGCGACCTGGCGCAGAATGCGCCCGGCAGGGAAGCGCTCATCCAGGCGGCTCACGTCCGCTTCAACGGCATCGACGTAAAGCAGTCCGGGAAAATAGTCGATCGGCGTGCCCACGCGGTTAACGGGGCGGTTATTTTGGTCAAAGCTCTCCCACACCCAGAGCAGGTTGTGCAGGCCATCCTGGTTCACCATGCGGTCGAAGAGCTGGCGATAAAGCTCCGCCGAGCCGTGAATGCCCTTGCGGCCGGCCCACCAGGAGCCTTCGACGTTGGACCCAGGATAAGGATTCCACAGCACGGCGATCCCGGCATTTTGAAGCTCCTTCAGCGTTGCCGCCGTAGCGTCCACCTGGTCGCACCAGCGTTTGTTTAGCGTGCTTCCGGGCGTGAGCAGTTCGTTCCACTCGAAGTCGGTGAGTCTGTCCGTGAGACCGTCGGCCGAACGACCTCCGGTGAGGCGCGGAGCATACCAGGTCACTTTGACCATCGCATGGCTCGCGTGTGCTGCGAGCACTTCCTCGACGAGAGCGCGGCGATCCGCAGGGTCATCCGAACCCAGAACCGCGCCATAAATGACAGGCGCTTTCCCGGTTGTACGCGTGACCATGGCTGTTCGCGCACCCCGGGCGACGGCAACATTTTGCTGGCCGCTGAGCACTGCGTCGCCAGTGGCCGTCATCAGCCGCGCCAGCAGCGCCTTGGCTTCGGCGGTTGCGCCGGGGCTGACGGGAACGGCATCGGGCGCGCCGCCGGTGCGTTCTGCCGTGGCCTTGCGAATGGCCTCCATGGGTCCGGCCAGGCGCGGATCGTCGCGATTGAGCGAGCGAGGTCCGTGGTAGGCGGCGTTGGCCATGTCAAGCGGGTTTCCCATCTGAATGAACTCGCTCCAGGCCATGAAGTAGGTCCAGCGCGGCTGTTGGTCGAGCACCTGGGGGCTGGGCAGTTCGCCCACCTCGGCCAGCGCGATGGGTTTGCCGGCGGCCAGCGCCAACGCGTCGTCGTAGTACTTCTGCTTGAATTCGCCGTAGACGTCGATGCTGACCACATCGGCGTAGTTAGGTCCCGGATAGTACTCCGCAAAAGCCTCGCCCTTGCTGCCGGGGTCGTTCCCATTCCACACCCAAACCAGGTTGTCCAGATGATGGACGTTGACGAAGCGGTCGTAGATCTGGCGGTAGAGCGCCGCCGAGCCGTCCTTGCCCGGCCGCCCGCCCCACCAGAACCAGCTCCCTCCCATCTCGTGATAGGGCCGGAAGAGGACCGGCACATGGTCGTCGCGCAGTTGCCGCAGGTAGCCGGCGATCACATCCACCTGCGCGCACCAGCGGTTGTAAAGCGGGCTGCCGGGCGTGAGAAGCTCCCGCCACTCGTAATCCGTCAGATGGCCCTGCACGCTGTCCTTGAATGTGACCGGCTCGTCCTCGGTGGGCTTGACGGCGTGCCAGGTGAGGGCGATGACCGCGCCGTTGCGGTACTGGCGCTCGACCTCTTCGATCATCGCCGGACGCGAGAGCACGGAATCCTTGTCTTCGCCGGCGGAGAAGCCGAAGTCCTGCCCGAAGAGCCCAGGATACTTGCCCGTCAGGTCGTAAGCCATGTCGGTCCAGCGCGCGCCCACGTTGGGATAGTTGTGCTGGCCGGTGATGGTGCCTTTCCCGGAGATGGAATAGAGATAGGCGAGCAAGGCGCGCGCCTCCGGAGTTGCATGGGGGTTCACCGGCTCAGGAGCCGTCTGCGCCCAAGCGCCAACTGCCAGCGCGGCAGCCAGAACGCCCGCCGCAATCCGCATCATGCCCATTGTCTTCATCCGCATCGTGCCCATCCGCATCGTAGAGACCCAACCTTTCCCGGTGCGAATTATAAATGCCGTCGCTTCCACCCCGGAGCCGGGGCAGACCGCAACCAATCGTCCGCCTTCTTCCGCCTTCTCCGTCAGCTCCGCCCAGCGGGCGTGGATGGCGAGGTTCTTGGCCCGACGCGCATGAGGAGACCGATTCCGATCAGGTTTTTCATTCGAATGCTGCCCGTTTCCCGCCGTCGTCGGCTCATCATTTTTGGGAAAAGTATCGTTCATCACTGTGCAAACGTGGTGCTTGTCGAGTACGATGTCTTTTCGATGTCCAAGTCAATCGATTTTCGTCCTGTGATTCTTGCCGGCGGCAGCGGCACCCGCTTCTGGCCCCGCTCCCGCCGCGCCCGCGCCAAGCAGGTGTTGGCCCTCGATGGCGAGCGCTCCATGATTCAGCAGACCGTGGAGCGGCTCAAGCCGCTGGCCACGTCGGCCAAGACCTGGGTGATTACCAATGAGTACCTGGCTCACGAGATCGCCGATCAGTTGAAGGGCGTACCCGCCGGGCAGATCGTTCAGGAGCCGGAAGCGCGCAACACCGCCCCGGCGTGCGGACTGGCGGCCTTCCTGATCGAGAGGAAGAGCCCCAATGCGGTGCTGGGCATATTCCCCTCGGACCACGTGATCTCCGACGAGCCGCGCTTCATCAAGGCCTTGCAGAAGGGTATCGCCGTGGCCGCGGCCGGCGAAAACATGGTGGTGCTGGGCATTGAGCCTACCCGCGCCGAGACCGGTTACGGCTACATCGAGACCGGCGACTTTGCGCTGGACGATGCCGCCCTGCACGTGCGCCGCTTTATCGAAAAGCCCAATCAGAACAAGGCCGGGGAGTTCGTCGCCGCCGGCAACTACTACTGGAACTCGGGCATCTTTCTGTGGTCCGCGCGCACCTTGGCCAACGCCGTTCGCGAGCACCTGCCGGAGACCGCTCCGCTGCTGGAGAGCATTGCCGCCGCCTATGGCACGCCCCAATTCGAAGAGGTCTTTCGCTCCCTTTATCCCAAGTGCGAAAACATCTCTGTGGACTACGCCGTGCTGGAGCCGCGCTCCGCCAAGGGCGAGCACCTCTCCCACCTCTACTGCATCCCGGCCGAGTTCAGCTGGAACGACCTTGGCTCCTGGGCCTCGCTGTACGAGTACCAGCTTGAGACCCGCCTGCGCGGCGACGGCGAAGGCAACGTCACGGAAACCCAAGGCCACCTGGCCATCGATGCGACCAACAACTACATTTACAGCCCGAAGAAGTTTGTGGCGCTGGTCGGCGTGGAGAACCTGGTCATCGTGGATACCGCGGATGCCCTGCTGATCGCCCACCGCGATCACTCCCAGGATGTGGGACAGGTGGTGAAAGAACTGGGCCTCACCGGGCGGACTGAGTTGATCTGAGGCAGGCGGCTTGTCTGTTCAATGCCGGAACAAGCTCACAATCCAGTCCAGAACCCCGTCGCCATCCACCAGCCTGGAGTGGCCAGCCCTTTTCAGAGGAGGGCGAGGAGTGGGGGCGTCCACGGCTCGCCTCCGGCAAACGGGTCTTCAAAAGGCCATTGCTCCGGGTAGCTTTCGCGCATGTTGATAGGTGCGCAACTAGTCGGGTAATCTGGCGGCCAAACGAAAGGCCTGCTGGCAATCTCTTCGGGCACCTCGCCTGTATGTGACACGATGCTCTCCTCAGAGCACCAGTCCGGTGTTGAGTGGAATGCAAGTCTATCAATGACCTCGGCTGATCGCACTGCTTCTCGCCATAGCCTTTGGTATTCGTCACCGAGAACCATCGCGCAACCACTCCTCCGGCACTTTGCTGAAGGCTAACGGGGAGGATGTCAAAACTGTACGGGAGCTCTTGCGACACGCGAACAGCAGGATCAACCTTGACGCTTACACGCAGGCAGTGAGCTCGAACAAGCGCGCAGCACAGAGCAAGGTGGTAAGGATGATGGTGTCAAACGTGGGCACAGAACTGGCTGGCGTGGGCACAACTGATTCACCAAGGCAGGCTCAAAATGCTCGTTAGCGAGCTTATTGCACCCTTATCGAACCCAGAATTGACTGTCACTGTGATTGCCAAACACTCCTAAGCCCTTTGGAATGAATGGCGGGGACGACGAGACTCGAACTCGCGACCTCTGCCGTGACAGGGCAGCGCTCTAACCGACTGAGCTACGTCCCCGAATGCAACTCTTGCAACCCAATCCCACCGCACGGGAAAGGAAACCCTTCCCCTTGGCCAGCCATCGTCCGCTCCTCTGGCTAGCTGTTCCCAGCCGCATCCGAGCTTGAGCCGGCAGGAACCGATTCTGCTTGGACGACATGGATGAGTGTATCAGAATACCTGGAACCTGGGACTTGGCTGCCTGGTTGGGTACACTTTTCGCGCTGGGAAAGCGGCGGAGATGAGTCCCGCGCCCCCGCTGCTGTAAACTCGCCTGCATGAGTACGTTGCGAATTGCCGGTGTGATTCCGGCGCGGCTCGCCTCGACGCGGCTCAGCCGCAAGGTACTGCGCACGATTGCAGGCCGGCCGATGGTGGAGTGGGTCTGGCGCGCTGCTGTGGCCAGTGAGCTGATGGATCCGGTCGTGGTAGCCACCGACTCAGAGGAAGTGGCCTCAGTTTGCGGGAGGCGCGGGATTCCGGTGGCGATGACTTCGGCGGACTGCCCGAGCGGGTCGGACCGGGTTAGGGAAGTAGCGCGGCAGATCGATGCCGATGTTTACGTGAACATTCAGGGCGACGAGCCGACGCTGAGGCCGAGTTTCTTCCCGCCGCTGCTGCGGCTTTTTGAGCGAGCGGAGGTGGAGGTGGCCACGCTGGCGGTTCCGTGCGCGGCACAGGAGGTAGCGGACGCCAATGCCGTGAAGGTGGTTACGGCGCTGGATGGGCGGGCGCTCTATTTCTCGCGGGCTGCGATACCGTTTGACCGGGACCAGGCGGGATTTACCGGCTACCGCAAGCACCTGGGGATTTATGCGTATCGGAAAGAGGCGCTGGAACGGTTTGCGGCGCTGGCGCCTTCGCCGCTGGAACGGACGGAGCGGCTGGAACAACTGCGGCTTCTGGAAAATGGGATTGCGCTTTATGTGGCCGGGGCTCCGGGGGACACGATCGGCGTGGATACAGAGGCGGATCTGGAGCGCGCGGAGGCGGTGCTGCGGCGGGGCTTGGAACAGGGCTGTTCTTGATCAGGTCGAGGATCTCGAAGCTCGCGGCTACATACCGGAAAAGAAAGAGGCGGCCAGAAAAACTGGGAACGCAAGCAACCGGTTTTTCATAGGGAATCCATCCTACCAAACCCGCAAGGTGGTGGATGTGATCCGTCAAAACCAAGCAGTGAGTTACGAATGAACTCTCAGCCGCCGCAAGCGGATTTACTTCGATACGATCGTTCTCTACAACCAGCCGCGTGCGGCTGACGATCCCGGGTTCGTCTTCAGGCTGGCCGAGTGGCGGATATGGTGGTTGCCTGGAGTCTGCCTCGCAGCTCTATGGCCTCGGCATCGACTCCGTGCGAACGTTGATCGCAACCTCGGCGCGGATCAGCTCTTTGGGCAGGTAATCCGGCCCCACCGATTCCTCCATGAAAGCCAGCGACTTGGTATACAACTCCTGCATCAGCCGCAGCGGCGAGCCCAAACCAGGCTTGAAGCGAAGCTGCCCCAGCGGCACGTCGTAGCAGGCGAAATTCTGCGCCGGGTCGTGACGGAAGAGCAAAGGCGCGTGTTTCGCGACGGTATCGAAGGCCTGCGCCAACGGCTTCAACTGCTCCGGGTCGGTGGTCAGCATCGCCGCCAGCGCGCGCAGATAACGGAAGCGCCACAGGCTCACATCGAGCGCCGTATTGCAGATGGCGAACTCCTTGAACCAGTCGAAGCGCGTCCCGATCTCCTCTGCCTGCGCCGGGGTGAGATGCGGCTTTGCCGCCTCGAGCTCCGTGAACATCGCGTCGATCCCGGCCAGGCATTTGCGCTTCTCCTCCTCGATCAGCCTGACGTTCTCCTTGCCTGGCTCCAGCAGCTTTGCATGCTCCGGGAGGTAATAGCGGTTCGTGTAACGCAGCAGCGTTTCACGGCGCGCGATGTCGCCGGCAAAATCGGAGTTGGTCGCCGAGCCGTGGCCGAGCGGCGAGAAGGTCAGGGCCGCGGCTTCCTCCGACAATTGCATGGCCTTGGCCATGTGCGGCGCGGCCTGCGGAGCGTAGAGCCGCGCGGCCCAGTGCGCGAAGATCCGCTCCGGCGTCGTATTCACGTTCCAGGTCAGCTCCCGCCAGGCGTACACATCCACGCTGTTCAGGAGGTCGTCATAGAGGTCGTAGTCCGACTGCATGGTGCCGCCCGGAGTGATCTCCGCGCCGCCCTCCGGCCCCACCAACTCGTGCGCCTTCTTCATCGTCCACGCCGTGTACTTCACCGTGGCGGCGGGAAAGTAGTGGCGTCCCAGCGTCTGCCCTACCATCTGATATTCGACGATCTCGGGATGCGGCTTGCATTTGCCCAGCAGGGTTGCAAAGCGCGGGTCCGGCTCGCAGTCGGAGTGATAGACCTTGGTCTGCAGCAGAATTTCTTTCGGAGTCTCCTCAATCACCCGCGACCAGAGTTCCCGGTGCGACTGGCTGAAATTCGAGTATCCCGGCGCGTGAACATACTGCTCGCCCAGCCAGTGCGGGCAGCCGCTGGACCACGTTCTGACGTGCAGCTTCTTGCCCATCGGCTTGGTCACGGCGTAGTAGTGCGAGATCGCCGCGTGCAACTCGTTCTTGAACCGATCCAGGCCGTTCTTTTGGCAGCGCTCGTCGTGGCAGAAGATTCCAAACTGATCCCAGAAGGTGGCGGAGATGCCGTCCGCCTGCGACTGCCGCGCCCACTCCCGCACAAAGCCCTCGAACAGCTTCCAGGTTGCCGGATCGGAGGGACAGAGCGCGGCCTTCTCCCAGGAGTGTTTCTCGGGCACGCCTTTGGCCGAGGGATATGCCTCCAGAAAAGCCGCATAAAGCTCCTGAGACCAGCGGCTGAAGTTGTTTCCATAGGGCAGATCGGCGAAGACCTCCACGTCGGCGTCGTGGAATTCCTTAACCAGCGCGGCATTGTGCGCCGTGGCTTCTTCAGCGCCCGCGGTCAGGCGCTGCTGGTCCTTGGTGTTCAGCTTCGCGTAGACCTCAGGCATCTCGTCGCGCAGCGATACGCTGCCGCGGAGCGGCGCGATGAAGGTATTGGCGCCCAGAATCGCAACCTGTTCCGCAACGCTGCGTCCGGGGTGGTAGACGCCAAGCCGCAGCGCGAAGTCCGGATTGCGCGCCCACATCCCCGCCGTCCGCTCGACCCAATGGTGCGTCTCGCCGGCCGCAAAGACAAGCGAGCGAGGGCGCGCCCCGCATACCATCAGTCCGCCATTCTGCGCCAGCACGGCGTAGCCGTCGCGCTCCACCGCGTTCGAGAGCGGCGCGGGCACGCCCCTGGTTTCTTTCAGCGCCAGCACGATCGCATTCCTGCCTGGCGCGGCTGTCCCGGAGTAGCTTTCGATCGCGTCGCTCTTGAGACCCAATCTCGAAGCCAGCAGCTCCGCGGCGCTGCGCACCGCGGGATGAACCCCCGCCGGAATCAAAATACCTGTGTATCCTGCTGCTTGCGCCAGAAGATCGATACCGCTGCCCAGCACTCCAGCCGCTGCCGCGCAGGATGCGGTCTTGAGGAAGCTGCGCCGGTTCAGAGTGGGAAACCCACTGACTTCATGTTCTGTATTCATGGCTTCTCTTCCTTTCCCTCTGCATCCTGCTCCGATAGAAGCTGCGAAGGCCCCAGAATTCGGTGGTGGGTCGGTTTGATCTTCTCAGCAGACTGACAAGTTCTTCGATCCTCCCATTGTGGTTGGACAATCCGGTCTTCATGGCGGGCGCGACCCTGAGAGTCCGATGGACCCAGCAGGAATTGTAGTACATAAAGGAAAGAGAGATCGCCAAGGCGCGATTCTCCACTTTCGTTGGAAAGTGGGTTGGTGATCGTCCCGCATTGACACAAGCGACTTGACAACACCTTGTGGGCACTTTTTGACACGGTCCTCCAAGGTTGGTAGCCTTCAAAAGGGCGCACTCGGCCAATACAGGATGTTTCTTGCCCTTACAGAGTCCCCGTCGTCTAGCCCGGCCTAGGACACCGCCCTTTCACGGCGATAACACGGGTTCAAATCCCGTCGGGGACGCCAATAGAATCAGCGAGTTGCAAATCCCCTCCAGATTTTTGTAGGTCCGTTATGGTCCGATAAGCAAAAGTGCTCTCGCTGGGCTGCGCTATGCGCAGACGGTTGTCGTCAAGAACCATGGTCACAATGCGACTTTGAGCGTCACGTTTATTCTGCGTGACGGCCTGTGCGTACAGGTTCATCGTCACAAGACTGTTGGCATGGCGGAGGAGTTCCTGCACCGTTTTGATGTCCTCACCGTTGGCCTTGAGGAGTGTCGCGTAGGTGCGCCGGAAGGTGTGCCAGCCAATGCCCTCGATGCCGAGAATCTTGGCTGCCGGTAAAATGTGAGCTCGGTAGAATGCGCCGGGCCAGTAGGGCAATTGTCCGTTGGAATGCGGGCTCGCGAGAATCCAATCCTCGGGCCGCGGATACGGACTCATCATTCGCCAGTTGTAAAGAGCAGTTGCCAGCCGGAGATCCATCGGCACCGGTTTACGGCTTGCCTCTGTCTTGCAATCGCCGATGCGCTGCATGACGATGGAGCGGGTGACAGAGATTTGAGACTTTTGAAAATCAATGTCATTCCACTTCAAAGCCAGTAGCTCACCCACGCGCAAGCCGGTGAGCACATCGAGCAAGACTGCCGTGCGCGCTGGCTCCCGCAACAAGCGAAGCAGAGCAGTAATCTCCTCGACCGAAAGCACAATCGGAATCTTTGACCGCTTCGCACTTTGACGCACATGCGAGATCGGATTCCGGTCGTGCCATTCCCAGCGAACCGCGTGATTGAAGACAGCGTGCATAATGTTCCGCATCTTTGCCTTGCTGCCATTGGACAGCTTCAACGAGCGCAACCATTCCTCTACAGCGACGGATCGAACATCCTTCACGCGGTACGTACCCCAACGAGGCAATATCCATTTGCGGAAATAGCCTTCATACGTCCTGCGTGTCGCGTAGGTTTTGCCTGAGTCTTCGCCGAGTTCCTTTTCCCGGTAGTGGTCGATGAGCATCTGAATGCTGATCGGAGCCAGGTTCATGCGAGGACTTTCAGCGTTAATGTCAACCCGAAGTACAGCGACGGCCTTTTGCGCCGCCGTTTCGTTCGGATATTGTTCCAGAGTCCCCAGCACCAAGTTTCGGCGTCTGCGGCTGCCATCGGGCTGGACTTCGTACCAACGGTACTCCCATGCCTTCCGGCCTCCTTTGCGCTCCACAAGTTGGAGGCTGCCTTGTTGGAATCGTGAGCGTCTCATTTCCTCTCCATTTCAAAGGTGGTGAGACGGCACGGATAGCTGTTCTGAGTTTACCGCGAGAAGCGAACAGTGGCCGAGGTCGGAAGTCCCGAAGTTCCACATCTTGCCGACGCGCAGACTGGCAATTAGGCCGACGTGCGCGCGACGCGGTAAGGCCTTGGGATGCACCTTCACAAACGCCGCATCCTGTTCGGTGTCGAGTAGAGTTTCAAGAATATGGCGAGAATCGAACATCGTTCGTACGCTCCTACTTTCCACGATGCACTGGATTGTCGGGCGTGTCTATGTTGCGATTTGCACCAGATGGATAATTGCCAAGGCACGGTCGGAAACTGGCGGCGCAGTAGGTGATGCCGGGAAACTCAAGACATTTTGAGAAACCAATGGCGCAGGATATTTTTCATATTGTGAAACCTAAATTTATGCGTAGCCTGGGAGGGCGACACGGATTGCCAGAGTTGAGGCGCTGTCTGCGCTGGATGCAATCAGCCGAGAAGTTGGGGCCGAGCTTTGTCGGAGGACAGGAGCCTGCGGGCTAATCGAACCGTAACGCCGAAAGATTCCAGGAACGGGGTGAGGCTGCCTTTCAAGCCATAGATTTCCGGGTGAAGTTCGGCGGCGCGTGGGGTCGGCTGTTGTGGGCCTGCCTCGGCGACGGACTAATCACCGGAAAACTCCTCTTGGCTGGCGGGTTCTGGCCGGGCCGGAACTGGTAGCTCTTCAGGCCCTTTGCTTCTTGGCAACTGATATAGCAATTTCGTACTCTTTGACCTTGGCAGGTTGAACACAGGGCAGATTAAAGGGAATCAGGAGATACTTCTCGAAGTGATGCTCTCGCTGGTGCAGCGGCTTGAGACTATTGATTGTTCGCCTCTTCAACTGCATCCGGGAATGGGTCTTGGTGAGGTATATCGAGATCCCAGTACCTGAATCTGCGGAGCAGTTTGTTCACCCCCGAATAATTCGGCGTAATCTGCTTGATCTTGAAACCAAGGCCTTTCATAGTGCTGAATTGGCTCATCTGAAGCGCACGTCGTAGTGACGCTTCATCAAAGAAATGCTCCGGCGTTATTGGATCTTGTTCTTTTTCGCCATTTTGGAAGACCTCAATGCTGGTCCTGTCCCAGTCCGTGGACCGTTTGGCGAGATCATTCACCCGTATCGACGCAATGGCCTGAAGCAAATGCCAATCCTTCCATCCGTCAGCCCGAAGGGCGCTTACCACTCGATGGAAGCTTGGACTCAGTGATAACTGGCGCAGCGTAATTGGATACAAGCTGGCAATGCGCTTATACCGGTTCTTTACCAGTTGAATGGCATCCGCTTCGTCGTAGGCAGGGTGGATATGAGTGCCTTCTGCATGATCACTACGAGTTTGCACGAGGTTTGTCGGTACCACAACAATTTCTTGATCCCCTGAGTGCATCTCCTCGAATGTCTCCTTCCCATAGAACTGGCGAAATGCCTCCGCTGGCGACACATAAGCTCCACAGCGATCAACCAACTCGCCTCTAAATCGTCCCTTGAGTTGAGCGTCAAACGAATCGTCAGGAATCGCAGATGCCTCTTTTAGAATATTGAAGATCGCCCACATGGCCTCTTCGAGGGAGAGGTCGTTTACATAGGCGAGGTTGATAGAGAATTCCAAGATGTCGTTATTGGGGAGTTGCCTAAATGCTGGGCCGCTACTGAGAACAGTGAGGTGCACACTGATTCTGTCCGCGGCCAGAGTGAGTTCTAAAGAATGTAAAGACGCGCATACAATCTGGATCACCGCACAGAACGCGGTTCCAAGACGTTCCGCATCGTAGTCCGTCGACCACGAGACGGACCACTCAAGTCCTCCTTGTTGCCACGCGGTCCTTCGAACTTCTCCAGAATCGGAGAATGGAGACGCTATACCCTGCTCTCGATAACTCTCTGCCAACCTGAGTGGATCACCCATGAACGGTGCAAAGAATTCATTGAGCAAAGCTTCGCTGGCTGTGTACTGCTCACCAAGCCCGGCTTTCTGGATAGAATCAAGGCATTTCGCGTGAAGGTTCGGTCCCCAAAGCATAGATGCTCGCGTAAGCAGTTGTGCGTAGTAGTCAACCGTTCCCCATTTTTCTTCTTTGAATTGCTTGCTGCCTGCAATCTTGAATTCAAGAGCTGACATGACGAACGAATGATAGGTGAGAAAGAAGGAAAGCGAGGCCCCATTCGCATAGTCTGCTTGGCAGGCTACCGCAAGCCCAACGGCAGCATACTGTTTCAATTCGTCGTCGCTCAGACTGAGGGACGCAAATGCCGATGCCAGCGCATAGTATTTCGCCGCATGGTGTAAGCCGAGAAAATGATACAGTTCGGCAAGCTGGAGGCCAATCGTGACCGCTGTGCTTTGCGATTTTGCATTTTGAGCAAGACCGAAAGCTTGATGAAACACATCCAAGGCTCGAAAATACTGTTCATCTTCGAGCAAGGCGGAGCCGCGAATTGCACGTGTCTCCGCTGTACGTTCAGCCCCGACTCGTTCTGCTATGAGTGCATCCAGCTTATTCACAAAATCCGAAAACCACTCCGCGTTAAAATAGGTAAAGAGAAAATCCACCGTGTCGCTTAGCCGCTCAATCGGAAATATCTGCACCTCGGCGGCTTCCTTGAGCAGGATTGTCCATGTTGCTACCGATTTGCGTGCAGATGCTTCGAATGCTTCAGTGGATTTGTCTCCGGAAGGATGAATATACCAGTCTTTCAACTCAACGAAGCCACGAATAAAAAGGAAAGCACAGCGAATGAAAGATGGATGCTTCGGCAGCCGTGCGTTGATTCGAGCAAAAAGCTTTTCATGGGCGATTTCGACTTTTTTGAGATCAATAGAGAGAATACCGCGGCACCTGGCTCCGGACGCATATCCCAGGATGTTTGAAACATCTTCAAATTCATCAGGTTCTGTGAGCTGATCTACGTCTGCCAGGTAGTCGAGGATTTGCGATTCGTATCCTTCTGCGGCATTGAGTCCCCGCAACATTGCAACAAACTCTTCGTAGAAAGCTTTACGGGCGATGGTCTTCCGTGGATGAGAGCGGAAACGCTTGAGATGTTCGACGAATTTAGGGATGTCTGAATGACACTCTGGAATCGCGGTTGCATGACGTATCGCTGACTTGAGTTGATAGAAAGTATCAAAGCTCATCGACTGCGCTATTTCCGGATCATGGAGGAGTGACCGATACCAGGATGGAACCGAGGAGTCCTCTGGCAGGTGTAGATCCATCGGCAAACTGAGATAACGTTCGCCGATCCAAAGCAATTCCCGATTGGCAAGGAACTCCGCGATTGCTTTTGAGTCAATGATTTCCAATCGGATGCCGTACTTTGAAAGAGCTTCTGCTTTGAATTTATTCCTGTGTGCAACAGGGATCGGCTTGTTATAGAAGAAATAGAGACGCTCTACCGGTTCAGGAAAACGGGATGCCGCCGCTAAATCGGCAGCGATCTTTTTCTTCAGATTCTTTTCCAGAGAGCAGGCAAAGATGATTTTCTCGCTGGCAACGAGTCGCCAGTAATCAGAGTTCTCGCTGCCAGAATAAACGGGAACAGTTTCAAAATCTGCGCCAGCATCGCCTCCGCTTGACACAGGTCCTGTCGCCGGGAGAATGTTCGAGGCAATGCGTCTACGTGCGATATGTCGGCAGAGGTGCTCAAAATCGTGGTGTGCATTTTCTGCGGACAATTCTGACAATGCAAAACTAATAATTTTCGCAGCCTCTTCTGGCGTATGTGAGTTTCCAAGAGGGATCGAATCGGAGTCAGGTGCTCGTCCAGGTTTAACTGCTGTTTGCTGATGTGCTTTGGCAGTCATGATTTGCCTCGCTTGATGGGTGCTCTGGTAGACCTGCGTTTCGTAAAGTTGCCCTATTTGTTCAGCCGGGGCGCGTGTCTTAAGCAAAGCCGAATGAATTGATAACAATGTCATTATCGTAGCACCACTACGATTCATACTCAGAATTCAAGTTGACATCTGTTTTGAGAATGTGCTTATAATCGCAGTATGACTACGACTGGGAAGGGATTATTAAACAATCTCTATGCTCAGACAGTTGCAGGGACACCGCTGACCTCGGTGGATCTGGCAGCTCTGGGCGTATCGGCCGATCTTGCCGTCCATTATGTGCGAGCCGGTTGGCTAAAGCGGCTGGCCAGGGGTGTATTTGCGCGGACGGGCGAGGAGCCGGGGCTTCACCCATCACTGCGCCTGCTGGAGCGTATGGTCCCCGGATTCCATGTCGGCGGCAAAACCGCACTGAACTGGTACGGAGTACGCCATTACGTTGCCCAACAGGAGTTGCTCCATCTCTATGGCTCGGTGGCGGTGAAGCTGCCGGAGTGGTTTACCGAGCGGTTTCCGGCGGAGTATCACCGCAAGCGGCTTTTTAGCGAACCGCCAGAAAAGCCGCTGCACGTTGCGCCGCTCGAAGGGCGCGACAGCGGTCCCCAGGTCTCCGCGCCGGAGCGGGCGATGCTCGAATTGTTGAGTGAAGTCGGCGTTCGCCAGCCGCTTCAGGAGGCGAAGGAAATAATGGAGAGCGCCTTCAACCTGCGCGCCGATGTGCTGCGCGAGTTGCTGAAACGCTGCACGAGCGTCAAAACAGTTAGACTCTGCCTCCAACTGGGGCGCGAATCCTCACTTCCGTGGGCACAGAAGCTCGATCCCTCGGAACTGCCCACCGGCAGCGCACGGCCCTGGGTCGCGCGCTCCGCCGACGGACTACTGGTGCTCAAGCCATGAACCAAATCTATCTCGACACGGCCAGGCTGTTGACGCAGGTTGCGCCCATCGTTTTTCAAGATGGCGTCTTTGCCCTCAAGGGCGGAACCGCCATCAATATGTTTGTGCGCGACATGCCGCGCCTCTCTGTCGATCTCGATCTAATCTTTCCCGACTACAAACTTCCACGGGAAGAGGCATTGGCCCGCATCAATGAAGCAATCAGGAGTGCGGCGGAGCGGCTGACACCGCGGGGATTTCTGACACATACCATTGCATCCGCAGACGCCGGTGAAACCAAACTGCTGGTCCGGCGAGGCGCAGTAGAGTTGAAAGTCGAAGTGAACTTCGTGATGCGCGGAACCGTGCATCCAGTTCGCAATGCGTCGCTCTCGCCCAGAGCGCGCGAAGTCCTGATGGCCGATCTCGAATTGCCGGTTGTCTCTCTCGAAGATATGTATGGAGGCAAGCTGGTTGCTGCGATGGACCGCCAGCACCCCCGCGATCTGTTCGACTGTTTGCAGCTCTTTGCACATGAAGGCATCACTCCTGCCATCCGCCGCGCATTCGTTGTCTACCTGGCTTGCCATAATCGTCCGGTGCATGAGGTGCTGTTCCCCGCTGTCCGCGACATCAGCCAGGAGTACGAGCGCACCTTCAAGGGAATGACAGCCGAGCCGGTCGGACTGAGCGAATTGATTGCGGCGCGGGAACGCCTCATCAGTGAGATTCAACGCGGTCTGGATGCGGATGAGCGCAAGTTCCTGATTTTATTTGTCCGCAATCAACCGGACTGGGACCTTTTGAGGATTCCACATCTTGTCGAATTACCCGGCATACGTTGGAAGCTGCACAACCTGGGCCAGTTGGCCAAGCTCAGCCCCAAGAAATTCGCTACCCAAGCTGATGAGCTTGAACGTTTGGTTGGAATCTGATGTGTTCGCCGGTCACTCTGGATCGGACGTTTGTATTCAAACGCCGGACTACACGCATCCAGAACACAGTCCGCTTCATAAAGATGGTTACATCGGCGTATGAGGAGTAATCAGGCTGCAATAATGTGACCGATAAATCGTAGAATGGAGGAGATGGCTACGCTCGCCTCACTACTCGCGCCTGGTGTCATCGGCACCTACACTCATTTTGAAGCCACTGAGGTCTTCGCATCTGAAAACGGGACCAAACGGGCTTTCAACGTCTTCACCATACTCGTTGCCGAGGATCGTCAGAATCAGGTGCCGAAGCCGAAGGAATACCTTGGCGAGAGGATCAAACTGAAATCACTCCCCGGATTGACGTTCGGAGTTGCGAGATACACGCGTCTGATTGCTGAGTTACCGCCGCTTTTAGACGCAATGGTCGAAACCAACGAATGGTCCTCCTGCGGCGATCCGCTCCATGTCGGCAAGCTGCGTGAGGTTCCACAACAGTTCGTCCCGCCGGATTCCACGACAACCGTTGCTTGGAACAAGGTTCTCAAAAACAACTTCTGGAATGGGTCACATATTTTTGAGTGGTCGGATACAGAAAAGACATCGCTGAAAGCTTTTTTTGAAGATTCCCGGCGTTTGCAGGAGCTGTCTGCGCATGTAGGAGAGCGCGCTCCGATCACCCTCGCAGCGTTCTCTGACCGACTCGGATGTTTCGTCGTTCAACTCCCGGTCACGGTGATAATGAGCCAATTCGGTAAGACAAGAACGACTGGCGCATTTACCGTCGATCTCGCGTGGACTCCAGCGGCTCCGGAAAGGCCACTACGGGCAAGTTGTGAACTGGAGTTTGATGGGACAGTAAGCGGCTTTGCAGAAGCGACAATCCAAACTGGACAGACGTTACTGCCGGTGCAGCCTGGCTTCGGGATGTATCGCGGCCTAATCTGGGATGACCAACATCAGATTCTCATGGCTGCGACCGGCCCCAGCGGGTTCATAAACTCCGTCGCCATAAACCTGAATGCCCAAAATTCTGAGCCGCGAATCTTTTCCATACAGGGCACCGGGAGCGAAGCAAAGACTTATACGGTCAGCTTGATCGCGGGCAGCACGAGCATTATAGGGGACACGCGTGCCGATGAGACGGGTGGCCATACGCGGAAGCGGATGTACAAAGATCAGCTCGATCGGCTCGCGGCTGAGCGCGTTTTCATTCAGTACAAACCTGCACCGGATAGGCGTAATGTCGAACATGAAAAAGCGCTCGACGATCTCCGGGCGCTCATCGGCCAATATGGCCGAGAAGGCGCATGGCTGTGGGATCCTTATCTTACCGCCCGTGACGTATGGGAAACCCTGTTCCACTGCCCTTACTCGCGATCTGATTTGCGCGCACTCACAGGAGCGCGTGAGGCCCCGCCCGAAAGGTCACCCCGCAGCCTCATAAAGTGCATTACCCATTGCGTCACCCAGCGATTCTCTAAACGAACGCCTCAACTAACGAACAGGCAAGAATGGGTAGAGCGACAACGGATTGCGTTGAATTCAATCGAAAGTAATTGGCTGGGTCTGCGCCTTGAATATCGCGTTAAGCACGGACCTGTCGGTTTTGGGTTCCATGACCGGTTCCTGATTTTTCCCCGCGCGGGCGAGGATGCGTTGGCATGGTCGCTCGGCACCTCTGTCAATGGAATCGGAATGGAGCACCATATCCTCCAGCGCGCTGATAATGGTCAGCTCATCCGGGACGCATTTCTGGAACTGTGGGAACAACTCGATCAGCAGGAGCACCTGATATGGAAGAAACCGTGAGTGTTCTCCCTGATCCGGTCGCGCTCGCGCTAGCTCAATCAAAGGCGGCAGGGGAGGAATTCGTGCCAACTGAGTTGCTCGCGACCGTGAATACCGATCCGAATCCGCCATCGACTCTTAGCGATATGGATCGCGGCAACGCGTACTTTGCGCCTGTGCAGCGAGACTTCGGCTTTCTTAATGTCTGTCACGTAACCAAAAAACCTCCATCCATTGAAGAGCAAGAGCGATTAGATGCATTGATGCGATGGTTGCGAAGAGAGTTCAGAGACTGGAATTCGGCAACCGACAAGAATTGCCACACACTTGCCGCGATGTTTGTGATTACAGCCCATTGCAGCCAGCACAGCGATTTTTGGCCTGCATTTTCCGCCAGCAGCAGCGTGAATCCCGAAATCGTCGCGGAGCTGAGCAAGAGAATAGCTTGTTTGCAATTTACACCCGGCCCAGGCGACCGAAGCCGCACGCCGATTTCCGACAAACGCATCCTTGATAGATTCAACGCCGCAGATCGCGCGGGAGATTGGGAGACTGTGGCCTCCGAGTGGCCTCGGTTTGGTGACCATCTGTTTCCCGACGCGTTTCTTTTGCAATCCGTCTGCTACCTTCACGTATTCGCATGGGACGCACTGCGGGTATCGACGGAACAGCTCAAGCAGACAGCGCCCGTAATGTTTGTGCTGTCGTCTCTCTCCGTGGCAGATTGCTTGGTACTGGCCGTTGCCAGCACGAACCCGTATCTTCGATTTGGTTCGATCCTCCGGCTGTTTCAGCAACAGCGGCGACGGAACGAAAGCATAAGCCAAGCCGAAGATAGGCTGTTAACGCAGCTTTTGCAAAGCACCGCGGCTGACAACGTCCAATGGCTGCAATGGATGCGTGCATTGAACCGTTACCCCATGCGCTACCCGCAGATCCAGAAATCGCTCGGACAGGCACTTGCGCAGGCTCCGGAAGCTGCCCTTGAGTTTTACATCAGCTCAATTCAACTGACTACGATGGGAATAATGGGCCGAGGCATCGTAGCTGAGTGCTTACGCGCCTTTCGGTCAGTTGCCTCTCTGGATCGCCGCAAGATGCTATGGAATCTCGCGCACGAACGGTGGTCGCAATGGAGGTTCGGTAAAGATGAATCCACAGACCCTTTGATGAGAGTCGGCTGTTGTGAACTGGACTACGCAATCGCCGGCTATGCGGTTGAATGCATGACCGTTCAACAACGCGACGACAAATGCGCCGCTGCGGTTGCGGAGCTGTCATCAATCAATGAGCTGTGGTACGCGTCAGAAACAGAATTTATCCAGTCCGTGGCAGGAATTCTTTCGTCCTTTCAGCCTTATGCCTTTGCGCGTCAAATTGGAGCTAACGATGATTGGCTGATTACGGAAGGAAGATATATTCTTCCGTTTGATCCGCAAACAGAACGTTATACGGCGATGCTCTATCTGATCCGATATGTCATACCGGGGTTGAATGCAAAGACGGCGTGAGCTTGTTACAAGCGGGAGACAAGAAAGCGCCTCGTTCCTACTGTTTTCGATCAGTCAGCCTTTTAACGGGAGGGCAGGCATTGATAACGATAAGTCGCCCAGTCTCCGCAAATCAGCGGAATGCCCTCAAAACGATGCGCCTAGAGGCGAACGAACTGCCTCCGTACTTTGCGGGCGAGGCGTACGCCTCGTCCGCCCCATAGCTGGGATCGTCAGCGGCTTCGATTTTTGAAAGGTACCTCATGCTGGAAGCGTGAGTCTAATCGATGGTGTGACTCGTGCCAATGGCTTGTCCAATGATTCTCAAGAGTCACCGGCCCATTCCAAGATCGCGGCTATGGCCATCCTTTTTCCGCAGCACCGACGGTTCAATGGTCTGCAAGGGCGACTGCTCAGGGTTGAGCTTTGGTGCGGAATGAGACGGCGCTTGTTCTCTTGCCAGTTCAGTTGCCGATGGCCGCGCCGTGGAGATGCCGAGCATATTGCGCAGTTGCTCGCGGTCACTGGTGACCACGACGATCTCCTGGCGGCCGCGCGAGGCCCCGACGTAGAACAACTCTTGCTTCATCGCATCGGCGGAAAGAATCACTGCATCCACCGTCTTTCCCTGGCTGCGATGCGCTGTGACCGCATAGCCGTGATCGAACTCGTGATAATTGGCTGGCAGCGTCCGGCCATCCTCAAGTTGAATGCGGCCGCCATCGACATCACGCACTTTCACCAGTTCGCCATTGGTGGCTCGGAAGCCAGCACCGCCGCGATTGCCCGTCAGCAGCAACTTGTCGCCGGGAGCAACTTCGATCCGCTGGCATTCGTGCACTGAAAATGTGCGCGCTTGTGTTGGACTTACTATGCGTTCCATTCCATGCTTGTCCCTGGCAACGATGCCGGACTTGTCTGTCCGCTCGACGGTGAGCGCCTGATGCTTTTCGATACCACGCGAAGAGCGATGGAAGAGCAGGACTTGTCCTGACTTATAGTTCACCAAATCTTTCTTTTGTGCCTCGGTCCATTGCAGCGGAACATAACGCTCGGCGACAACGCCGCGATCCAGTTCGCCGCGCTGCTTCATATCCTCACGGATGGCATCAGTGATCTTGCCGATCTCGTCATGCGTTCCGGCAACCACCAGAACCGTGCGACTTGAATCCGACGTGAGCGCCCGATAGGCGGATGCCACCGCTTGCGCACGCTCCATGTAGGGAACCTCACGAACTGCTCCAAGATGCTCCAGCTTTTCAAGCCCCTGCTCTGGCGATTGCCGCAGCTTCTGTATGGCATCCCGATATTGAGCCTGCGTCTGCCGTTGCACAGCCATTAGTGAAACGCTTTTCATCCGCGATTCTTGCTCCAAAATGCGTAGGGCGTCCGATGCCTCGACACTCTGAAGTTGCCGCGTATCCCCGGAGAACAGAATCCGTGCGTCTTCGCACTTCGCCAGTTTGAGTAAGCCTTCCATCTGACGGCCTGAGACCATGCCCGCTTCATCCACAACCAGCACTCTGCCATGCACTGCGGCCTGTGCCTTTGGGTCATCCAGCAATCGCGAGATCGTCATTGCATCACGAAAGCCGACCTTCTGCAACTCCTCGACCGCGCCGCGCGTTGGCGCAACGGCCAATACTTCCCGGCCAGCCTCGCGTAAACCACGGGCGATTTCCGTGAGCGTAGCGGTCTTGCCGGTCCCGGCGGCACCACGTAGATTGACTGCGAAATCCTGCGAGTCCAGTATTTGATGAACGGCCCGATGCTGTTCCTCTCGCAGTCGCTCTGATGGGCTGAATTCGCGCTTCCCGCCGAGACGCTGATAGCGCCCGATGCCAACGTCCACCGCTGCAACCATGCGCTGCTCGCGTTCAAGACTCTCGCGCGTGGCAAGATTGTTCCCGGCCCGGATAAGCAAACCCTGTGACTGTTCCAACTCCAGAGCACCGCGCAGTTGGCTGCTATCAATCTTTCCGCGCCCGTGCCGCAGGGCCTCCGTCATCAACTCGTGCTCGCCCGCAACCGAACTGCGCTCAAAGAGATGCTCTTTCGCGTGTTGAAGAGACTCCGCTGCTTGCGAGAGTTCATGTGGAATCATTCCGGCACGCTCAATAGATTCTTGGTGCAGATGCTTCAACACACGGCCCTCTCCGGGCAACAACCTTGCCTGCTGCTGTTTCCTCAATCTCTCCGTAGAGATTTCCGCCAGTTTGTCTGCGCGGGATTCACGGACCAGCACGGCGACTTCGTTATTGGTTGGCTTGCGGCCATGCTCCACCGTAAATCGTTCGATGGCGGCGTCCCGCTGTGCGCTGCGCACGCTGTACTTTTCGAGCAATCCGTCCGAGACGCCGCGAATCTCGAAGCCATGATCTCTGCCCTTGGAATCGCGGCGCGGCTCAATCTCATATCCCAGGCTAAGCACGTTTCGCGCCAGTGCATTCCGGTAAACCTCAGTCAGATATGCGCGGCGCTCATACAGTCCCGATGCTTGCAATGCCTTCCAGCGCCCCTCCACCCCATCAAAGGTCAAATTGGCCGTGACGGCATGGGTGTGCAATTGCGGATCGAGTTCACGGCTGGTGTCGTGCCGGTATGCGGCCACAATCCAGTTTGCCGTTGGCCTGTCCTCGTTCGCACCATTCAGCCGGACACGCGCGGCGGCATAGTTCTCTGCCTCAGCGAGCGCCTCCCGGACAGCTTTGTCATGGGCAGCAATCAACCGCTCATCACCGCCGACGAGCGCCTGAATCGAAATCGACTTCGGCGCGGAGAAAGTCAGATCGTACAGAGATCTCCCTTTGCTCTGTTCGCTTCCATTTGCATCAATACGGTCAGCACTGTGGCGAGGGCGGAGGAATTCTCCAGTCTCTGGATGCAACCCCTCTCGAACTGCTTCAAATTGTTTCCGCGTAACCTCTCCATGCAGACCCAACAACTCCGCACCCTGGCCATGCCATTCACCTTGGACACGACGGCCTTCATCGTAATAGTCGCTGTGTTCCAGATGCCGTTGAGCATATCCAGCACCACCCGTCATGGCCCGCAAAGTCAGCACAACCCAACGCTAACCCTGTTCGAAATCCGAATGCAACAGCCGGAGTCATCATACCCTGCTGAGGAACACCCCAATGCGGCAACCAGGAGAGCGCATCATGCAAATCCTCATGGCATTCGGGCTGAATGTGAAGATGAAGTAAAGGTCAATCCAACATCGCGCCCCCCAATTGTAGTCAAAGGAACCTGATTCTGCGAGCGTCATTTTGAGGAAACACGCAGAAGAACACTCTCGCTGCGCTCGCTTTGAAGGAAGACACCATCCCTAAGCCTGTCGGCTTAGCGATGGTGAATCACTCCACTGAGATCGAACGGAATTCGGACAACATCGAACTGTGTTCGAAGATGATCGAAGAGTGTTCGCACTGCGTTCGAGGATCAAGAAACCTGCCGGAAGAGCTTCCGACGGCTCAATCTCCCAACGCGGCGACGATCTGCCGCGCACACAGTACGTGCCCAAGCACCGGCATTCGGGTACGAATTCTGCTCGAAGGCGCCAGCGCCCTCTCGCTTGGAAGATGCGCTGAAGATGCTATGCGGGAGTAGTCTGTGTTTGATTTTTCAATTTATGGACGAATGCAAGGTAGGCCACCATCACGCGAAATGCCTTGGACCGATTCACCCCGCCGAGAATCTCCCCACCAACTCTTTCCAGTTCGTCGGCAATATCGAACGTCAATGGAAATACGAACGCGGTATCGATGCTCTGAAATGGAATGTTCAGCCACTGGTTGTTGTAGAACGCAACAAGCTGCGCCTGTGCGGCCTTGGTTTTGAAACTCATGATGATGTGTTCAGCCAGGGCATTCTTTCGTCGGATTTTGAGCACGGCAAAAAGTTGGTTGAAATGGGCCTTGGTGAATTTGGAATCGATGGTGAGCCGGAGTTGAGTGCGCTCCTCTGCGGGAGAAACGATTCTGCGCTTCGGTCGGGTTGCAGCCTTCTTCGCGGCAGGCATAGGGTTTCCTTGTCGATATGTATCTTACAGCATTAGTATATGAGAATGGAAGGCCGCGCTGCAAACGATTGTTGCGAAAGGAGTTCACCCGAAGGATGCGCTGGGGGGTGTAGTGGGTTCATTGCATGAAGAGGCGAACGATTCAAGCCGAATGGATCACGACAAATCTAACCGTGGAGGGAAAGGGAGAAAAGGAATTGACTATGGAAACGCGATAATTGCGTCCTCCCGACCACTATGAATGCTTCGGCCTCCAAGCACACTTGGTTGCGCCCGGAGCAGCTTTACTCATCACCATTCACAGATGAGTTCACCGCAGGCCCAAACACCATCTTCACCGAGGAGGCAGCAATGCAGGCTCTGATTTCAACGTTGTCCGCGATTAGACTGAACGCCGCCGGAGCTTGACACTATTTCAATGACACTGAAGGCCGGCCAGGAATCAACCGGCGAGCTGCTGCTGAATCCACTCGTCGAGGACGGATGCGCGGAAGCGCCAGACCTTGCCGATCTGCAAGCCGCGAATCTCTCCTCTCCGTGCCATCCTTTGGAGCGACTTAGGATGGATTTTCAAGATCGCTGCCGCCTGGTCCGAGTCAAGCAGTGGCTCTGCGGCGAATGCGTTGGTCGGAAACGCCTGCAAGCGGGTCCTCGAATACTCGGCATCAGCAGCGGCGGCCGACTGAGTTTTCTCCGGAACGCCCCGCACGGTTAATCTGTCTTCGCCCGGAATAGCCTCGTGCAGATAGTTCCGTGCCCCATTGCCAGCGACTGGAGAATAGCTCTCTGCCGCACGACGATCCTCTTTTCGCATCGCATTATTCATCATTCCCCTCCACAAGGGTGTTGCAAAAGGATTATAACATAATGTAGATATTACACAAGTCGGGTAGTAAAACAATCGCGCAACGCATGCTAAATAGTTCACGAATAACGACATAATCGAATGTTCCTCAGGGATGCGACGGCGGGGGAATCGGTCGCCGATCTTCAACGGGCTTGCCCCGTACTACCTTGGCGTTTCAGCCTCTGGCCAGATTCAGCGCATAGCGAGCGTGCCTGCGCTCACCCGTGCGGACAAGCGCGCCCTTTTCTGTGAGGTCCGCTAAATCGCGAGTAGTGGTTGCGGGAGACGCGCCAGTGATCGTGCTGTAGTTGCCCGCGCTCATTCCGCCCTTGAACCCTTCGGGGCCTTCCCGGAATATGCGCAGGAGCGCCTTCTGCTGCCTTTCATTGATGTGCCCGCGCAGGCGGTCCAGCAACTTTGTCTTGGCAATCAGGAACTCCACTTGCGTGATGGTCCGGCGCTGTGCTTCCAAGGCAATGTCAGCGAACCATGAAAGCCAGGCCGACGCATCAATCCGCTTATTCGCCTTTTCGAGTGCCTCGTAATAGCTTTTCTGGTGAGCAAGAATCATCGTGGCCAACGCGACGAGCAGGGGTTGACCGAAGCTCTGTGCCATCGCCTTTTCTGCGATAGCGCGACCAATACGGCCGTTGCCATCCTCAAACGGATGGATCGACTCGAAATACAAGTGGGCGATGCCTGCCCTTGAAATGGCGGGCAGGGGTTCTGCTCCTTGCGGCACAGTTTGATTGAACCATGCGATGAACCGCTTCATCTCGGACGGAACCCGCTTCGATGGAGGAGCTTCAAAATGCACTTTCTGCGCGCCAATCCGACCGGAAATTACCTGCATCGGCTCCTTGCCGGTGCGGTATCTGCCAATGTCGATCAAGTCTTTTCTGCCGGAGGCCACCATCTGATGCCAGCGATACAGCATCTCGTTTGAAAGAGGCTCGGCGGATGATCGAAAAAGATCGACCATCATTTCTGCAATCCCCTGTTCCGCGGGCGAGGCGCGCCGCTTATCGGCAGCTAATCCAAGCTGACGCTGGATAGAGGATTGCACACTGGCCCGATTGAGGATTTCGCCCTCTATCTCAGAGGTCGTCAGTGCTTCACCGCTCATCACATCCACAAAGAGTTGATTGTGTTCGTCTTCGCTCAGGTGCCTGACCGAGCCGATAACAACGCCTGCACCAAGGAGAAACTGCTCTTCGGCACCAGACATCCTGGAACGGTCCCAGGTAAAATTCGGCCAATCCGGGTTTTGCCAGTTCCAATTCATGAGCGATAGCGATCCTCTATATCGCTCATTATATCCCCATTATATGAGCGATACAATCAGATTCTATCGCTCAATTTGGGCGTTACCACGCATCTCAGCGAGAATTTGCAGGGTAGAGCGCCGGGAACCAACGCTCCACAACGCTGATCGGAAAGCCTAGGCGCACAGGCGCTCTGGGGCCAGCCGAGACGAGCAAGCTGGATTCGAGAAGCCGCGCAAGAACCATGCGAGCCATGCGCTCCTTGTAACCGGTGATGGCCGGTGCCTGTCCGCGCTCAAACTCCCCAGCCAGTAGAGCCTCACGTAGGAGCGGAAAGCTGCCCTTGGGCAAGCGTCCGGCGCGAACTTCTTCTTCCGTGAAAATCTCCATCCTGCGCAGCAACTCCGACGGTTCCAGGATCGAGCGCATGTACTCCACCTGATCCACGCAGGTGCGAAGGAAGAACTCGCAGAACTCGACCAGCGCCTCCAGGGAAAGATTGCCGCGCCCGTCCAGGTCATTGCGGCGCGGCCCGTCCGCGGCCATCAGCAGAGCTTTATAGCTGCCCACATTGCGGGCCAATCCACGCGCCACCGACCATAGACTGCTGCCCACGCCCAGCCGCTTCAGCATGGCATGAGACATCAGCCGCACCACGCGGCCATTGCCGTCGTAGAAGGGATGAATCCAGACAAAACGATGATGGGCGGCGGCTACTGCAATTACCTGACGCATCTTGGAGAGATGGGCAGGAGCATACGCTTGCTCGAATCGCTCCAGAAAGCGCGGCAAAGCGGCCGCCTCCGGAGGCAAATGCAAACCGACGACTACTTCACCATCCCGCAGTTCACCCGGTTGAACCCGGACGCGTTTTTTCGACTCCAGATCTTCCACCCAAAGCAATTCGTCAGGCAGGCGGCGACAGAACTCCCGGTGCAGCCACAGAATATACGGAAGCGACGCCGGAAAAGCGGGACCATCGCGGCCCTCGTCGATGGCCTGCTGAACCTCAATATGCGCGACCGCCTCAAGCTGCAAAGCGCGCCGGGCCGGTTCAGTGGAATAGTCTTTGCGGAGCGCCTTGTCGATGTCGCGCGGATGCGTGTCGTGGCCCTCAATCAGGTTCGAGTAGTAGCAGTTCATCGAGCGAACCAGCGTTCCGATGGACGCGGTGACGATGGGATTTGTCTGCCCTGCCAGAGAACTGGCGCGAGAGACCAAATCGAACGCGGCATCTTCAAGCCGTTTCTGCCCTTCTTCAGGCGGGAGCAGCGGTTCCATCCAGCTCGGGTTGGTAAGGGGTAGATTCATTGCCGGTCCTATTGCCGGATTCAAGTATAAACAAACAAATGCCTTGATGCGAGCTAAAACGACAAGTAATGCCGGATAAAATGCCGGATCTACAAGCCTGCCATGAGCGATAGAGACCCCCTCTATCGCTCATGTTCAGCGGCGCTATTTGCTTTGACGATGGCGTTGCTGCTTTGGACGGTCAACCGGCCCGCCGTTCTCGTGCGGCTCGGGAGTTGGAACAGCTTGCACCACAATTGGCGCAGGTTTCGCAGCCCCTCCAGGAACCGAATCCATGCAGCCTCGAATCCCCATTCCAGCAATCAGCCCGATTACCAGGGTCGCAGTGGAAATCAGCGGAATCCAGAAACACAGCAACCAGGTGTTCAGTTGATGCAAGAGCGCATCAAGAGCATTCTCCCGCTTCTCCAGAGACTGCGTGAGCCGGTTGTTCGCAGACTCAACTTGAGCGACGACTCCGCCGTTTGCATCACTCAGAGTGCCGAGCGCGGCAGAGAGTTCCTTCTGGGCGCGCGTCATATCAGCGCTGGTTCCTTGCAGGCATCTGGACGCGGCGGGCAGGCCGGATTCGAGAAAATTCTGGCGTAGACTTTCACTCAGCAATCTTGCAATCTTCTGTGCATCAAGCCCGGATTCGATCTTCTCGGGCAATCGAGCAATCCGCGATTCCAGCTTGTAAACATAGCCGAGCATTTTCTGTTGCGCATCGTCTGAATACTGCTGATGAAGATCGAGCATCTCCTGAAATCGCTCGCGCTCCTCGGCAATTTCCATCGGCGTTTGGCGGGTGAGCAGGGCCAGGATGCCCATCGCTTCGAGAATGCGCAGCATCTCGTCGTCGGGGCTGAGCTTTCGAGTGTGTGCAAGAACGCGATAGTACGCGGCCTGCATCTCTTCGGGGACGAGCCGGGCGAGAGAGTCGAACAGAGTCGGCTCTCCCGCCGCGACAACGGCATTGATAGTTTGCGGCTCCGTGCTCATGGCAGAAACACCTGCCTTGCCCGGTCGAATTCAGAGAAGAGCCGCCGCCGGTAGCTCTGCGCGCGCATGACGAGCGACGCCCTTTTCAGTTCATCGACATCGGCCTTGCGGTCTGCGACCTGCCCGAGTTGGATACCATGCTGGCGGACAGGGTTTTCGAGTTCTGCCAGCCGAAACTCCATCTGCAAGATCTCCGGCGCGAAGGCTTCGCAAAAGCGATTTGCCTGCTCCGTGGACTTCCAGTATGTGAAGTCCGCCAGTGCGCTGGTTGCGTTTTCGACTATGACGTACTCGACCCGTTCCTGAAGACGGCTCGCCCATGCGAGGACGCTTTCAACGCTGGCCGGGTCCGGCGTGACCACGCCAACCGCTGTGAAGCGGACTCCGGTTGCAGAGACATCATCGTACATCGACTCGAACCAGTCGGCTGCAACCTGCCCGGCACCGGCTCCCATGTCGGCAAGAATGATGGGCGTGCCGCCGTCGAGGTGATCGACGAAGGCGTCGAGTCCGGCTGGCGTGTGAATGTTGACTTTGGTGACCCGCCCATTGAAAAAGTGTTGCAGGGAGCCACGCGCTTTGTTCTCCGTGTCGAGATCGAGCAGAGTGACAGGAATCTGATTCGCCTCAAACCACTCGGCCAGGGCGACCATGACGCCAGTCTTGCCGACACCGCCCTTGCCGCCCATCGTGAAAACCACACGTTTCGTATTAGCCGTCATTGTTCACCTCCATTGGTTGTCAGGGTCAGGGGTTCGTTCTCACGGAAGACGAAGCGGGCGCGCTTCGCTTCACGTACAGTGGGCTTTGCCTTGAGAGCAGCAACGGAGTCGAGTGCCGGCGACTCCGTCACGGGCAGGCTCGTTGGCGGCAGCTCAAATTGCGTTCGCTTGCGATGCTTCGCGCGAACCTTCACGAAGGAGTGAAGCGTGCTGAGCGCGACATGAAGTCCCAGCCGCTCGTGGAAGAGGCGGGCGACTTCGCGATAAGTCCGCCCTTTGCAGCGAAGTTCGCGGATCAGTTCACGGTGAGGCTCCAGTTTGGAGCGCGGAGGCTTTTGAGGAGAATATTCGAGAATGGTTCGAAGTTCTGGTTCCATTGTTTTGGCTCCAGAGCGCTTCGCAAATCATGGTCCATTAACAGTCCGATACCCGTTCCAACCATGCCTGAAAGGGCCTTTGGGCGCT
>Ga0326728_10003032_pt1 | contig 53859 bp, 51 predicted proteins | sample MB3enrmetagenome_FD_207602 | JGI IMG/M metagenome (GOLD analysis project Ga0326728, IMG submission 207602) | Lab enriched peat soil microbial communities from McLean, Ithaca, NY, United States - MB31MN | ecosystem: Environmental > Terrestrial > Soil > Wetlands > Peat | place: USA: New York... | reverse complement strand
AGCTGGCTATTCCTCGGTGGGTTGCTCTCCAGCAGAGCCCGCCTCCGCTTCACCAGCCGCCGCCAGCATGCTAGGGTTTATGTTCTATGCCAAGATATTTACAGCGAATGGTAAACTGTCACCAATTCCTCTGTCTCAACTCAGGGGTGCAGTCCAGTTCCAGGAACCATTTCTCTCACCAGGAACCATTTCTCTCAACCCTGTATCAACTGGTCGCCACCCTCCAACCCCTTGAATCCTCCAGAAAACCGGGGACAGTCCACTCGTTATACTTGTTTTCAAGAGCTCGAACAACCCGTGTAACGAGTGGACACCTCATTTCCGTATTCTTCTCAGTCATTTTGGCTCTTTGCAAGAAACGAAACGGGTCCAGGTATCATTTCCCCCTGCCCTCCAGAGCGTTGGGCGTTTCTTCCTCATTTCTGGCCGGTCAGGACCAGCGTGCCCGTGCCGACGCAGCCTGAGTCGTTCGCGGGTGCGTGGATCGACAGCGTTTTCTGAAGCGTGGAAAAATGCAGGAATTCCTCTTCGGTCAGATCGACCTGCATGGGTTGCCACTGCGGGGTGTTGCAAGCGCCGACAAAATGGTTGTCGTCTTCCCCCGGATCACCCATGGCATAAACGAAGATAAAAAACTGCAGCGTGGCGCCCTGCGCGTTCCGGTGCATCGCGGGTTGGTTTCGAACATCGTCATATGGACGATAGCCGGGGTTGTCAAGTCGAGCCGAGTGGGACCCCTGCGGCCACTGGCTGGTGGCGGAGGCGTGCAAGTCCGAACTCTTGAACTTGCAAAAGTCGTTGGCCTGCATGGAGGTGGTGCAATTGGAGCCCCCGGCAGCCTCGTAGACGGTCTCGATGTGGTGCGTTTCGGTGTGGTTGTCAAGCTCATCGCTGTGGAGTTTGTAGTCCATCACCGTGCGGAAGGCGAGCTGCTCTGCCCCGACATTCACCGTGGTTTGTCCGAGGATCGCATTCGCCGTGCCCTTGGGCCGGTGGTTGCCATACCAGGCGTGGATTTCCGCCGGCCCGCGCTGATTGCTCGCCGTGTACTTGACGTGCGCCTTGCCCTCATCGTCCGTCGTTACAACGGGAGGATCCACTTTGCCGTTGGTCGTGCCCTCCAGACTTCCCAGCTTTTCGTACGTCCCCGGCTCAAAATGGATTTGGCGTTGCTTGAGCGGCACGCCATCGCAATCCACCATTTCCACTTCCACGTCCGTGGTTTCCAGCTCGTTCAAACGCTTCTTGGCGGGCCGGAGGGTGAGCGTACCGTCCGGATCACTGCGGGCGATGCCGGGATCGCCGTCGCGCTTCTTCTTCTCCCATTGGGTGATGACCGCAGCCATCGGACTGAGCCCTGCGGCAATTGCCGACGACGCGGCGTCTGCTCCTGGGTTCTCCGGCCCCGTGCCCGGGTCCTTAAAGGTAAAGGAGGCCTCCCTCACGACCTCGCGCGTCTCGCCGGCCTCAATCCGGCCCACCGCCGTATAGGACCCGCCACTTCCCGTGACCTGGCCCGTGAAGACGTAATCATAGTCGAGCGGGCCGGGCGGGGCGGTTACAGCCTGTTCGATGCCAGACTTCAGTGTGCCACCGGGCCCGACATTGACATCGATGATCACGAGGCTCGGGCAGGATCTGTCCGCGGTCATTTTCGACCGCGCGAAGCGAGCTATGCGGAACAGTGCCCAATAGCGTTGGATGGCGTCGGGGTCGGTAGGCCGGGTGACCTGCACGTCAAACTCGTACATGGCGATCCGTCCGAGGCCGCAGTCACAGTTTTGGTCGTCCGCCCATAGCACCCGGGGCATCAACAGGGTCAGACTCAGGAAGAACAGCCATCCTTTTCTCATGGTGCAGGCTACCTCCGTTCCTTGGCGATGGCGGTGTCACTAGGAAACTCCCCGCGTTGCTTTTTTCCGCAGTCCCTGAAGACACCACCACCCGTGCGCCCCCGGGATTTGCTTTCTCGCCGCGGGCGGTGCTACTGCTTACCAGCTCGACGCGGCGGTTCTTGGCGCGGCCTTCTTCGCTATCATTTGAAGCCAACGCGCAGAGGGGCCCAAACCCTGCGCGGTCAGCCGCGCGGCGCCAATCTGGTATTTCGCGGTCAAGACCCTGGCCACGGCGCCGGCGCGCCGGTGCAAAAGGTTCAGGTTGTTCGCCAAAGTGCCCACATTGTCGGTGTGCCAGCCAAGTCTCGCGCCTGTGGGTCTGCATGGACTCCTCTTTCATACGGCAGCTTCAGATATTCAAGTGCCCGCAATATACGCGCGCGGTGCGGCGGGGTCAAGGTGAATTGAGCCGGATTTGGAATTGGAAACCCGGGACAGCGTCCCCGGTTTTCCGTCCCCCCTGTCCCGGTCCCCTCAATCACTGTCGCCGCTCCTCAGTCTGGGTCGGTTCCTCCCGCAGTTGTGCCCCCTGCCAGCATGCGACCACCCAGATGATCCTGTCTTCACAGCGGTAGAAAAAACGATAGGGCGGAACGACCACCTCGCGAAAGGGAAGGCCCGGAAACTTCGGGATGAGCCGGCCGGACCCCGGGAATCGTGTGAGGCGAGCGGAAACGGTACCAGGCGGAAACGGTACCACGAGCGTGTGAAAGAATTCGAGACCGAACAGAATCATCTTGCGCAGAGGCGCAGAGGCCGAAAAGAAAACAAAGGAGTTGTTTGTCCCAAATCTCTGCATCTCAGCGTCTCTGCGCGAGATTGTCTAATTTTTCACACGTTCCAAATACCCTTTCCCTCGGCGAGCCACGATCCGAGCCACCCGCGCCATGGCCCCTCGCTTTCCCTCCGCCACGCCCGATTTCAGGGAATGTCCAGCGCGATCCTCAACGCCTGCGAGAGGCGAGAGAGCTTGGCTGACGAGAGGGTGCCGACAAAATCGGTGAGCTGCGACTTACGTACGCTGGCCAGGTCATCGCAGAAAATCCAACTCGGGTGTTTCAGCCCTTCTTCGGGCCCGACGGCAACCTGCGTGCCCAGTTCCCGGCCCTGCGTGTAGATGGGGGCGCAGACGGCGGTGGAGAACTTCGAATCGAGAAGCGCTTGCCGGCTGACCACCACAAACACGCGGGAGGGCCGGGGGTCGCCGGGCGGGCGGCGGACGCGGTAAAGGTCACCGCGCCTCATCTTTCCTCCGGGATGGTCTGGAACTCCAGAACATCTTCGGCCTCGGCGTTGAACTCGTCGGCGTACCGGTTGAGCAGCTCCAGGTCGCGGGCGTTAATCGCGGCGCGTTGGCGCTGCGCCAGATACCGGCGCAGCACTGCATCCACCAGCGATGACCGGGAGCGCTGGCGACCCGCCACCCGGTCGATACCTCGGATGACCTCGCGGGAGAGTGTCAGCGAGGTTTTCATTTTCGTTTTCATACCACCATTCTACTACCTTTTCCTGTCAGGGGCTATCCGATCTGCACGGGCTTACCGCACATACAACATGTCGTCCCCGTCATCGGTGCGGAACGGCGCGGCGGGCAATCCCGCACGATTATAGAGGTTGCACGAGGGGTTCATGGCCCACACATAGCGAACGGCGACGGGATGGGCCACGGAGCTGCCGCTCACCAGGGGGAACTTGGGGACAGACGGAACGATACACAGGTTTATTATGTCCATGCTGTGCCCGGGGCCATCCGAAAGCGAAGAAAATAATCTCTACTGCGGTCCGTCTGACCCCATACTCCCTGATCATTGAGGTGGTAACGTCCGCTCGATCAGCTCGGGAGGGTGAAACGGTGTCAGCCGGAAACGTGTCAGGTACCGTTTTCTTCCTCCCAGGTGGGATTGAGGGCAGAACCTTGGCGGCTCGGCGACCGCTTTCCGCGGTGGGGGGATTTGTGCGGCGCGCGGCTCTTGCGCAGGGGCCGACCGGTCGATCGACGACTCGCCTGCACCAGCTCCAGAGTTTCTTTCCGGGAGAGACCCGCATCGATGCCCGGCACGTCCAGCGGTGAACCGGAACGCGCGGCCGGGCGGACCAAAAAGGCCTGCCCATCGCGGCGGCGAATCTCCACTCCCCCTTCGCGGCTGGCGCGGTCGAGCAGTTCCGCCAGTTGCTGCCTGGCTTCCGAATAGTTATAGACTTTCATCTCCAAACTCCTGCAATCTCGCGCAGAGACGCAGAGGCGCAGAGGTTCGAAATAAATAACTGATTTATTTTCTTTGTCGACTCCGCGACTCCGCGTCTCTGCGCGAGATGCTTTTGCTCGATCCGGAATTTCTTCACAGCTTCCTGACACCATTCGCCCGACACCATTCGCCCCCTCCAGGATTTGGAATTTAGGATTTCGCGCCGGCTGGCGCAGGCCGAGCGCAGACCTGCGTTTCGAAAAATGGTCGAGGCGCCGGGGGCTCGAAATGAGGTGCGTCGATGAGGAGGAAGAAGTTATCCTCGCGCGCGTGGATGATCGCGAGTCGCATGGCTGTGCTCGCCATGCGCCCGCCGGTGCAAGAGCCGACGCTTATGAAGACTCGACTGTTCCCACACACTCTGCGACTACCCGATATGAGTTTGTTTGGGGCGTCCAGTCGGTTTTTAGATTACTGAATCCGGCCTGCGGAAGTAGTGAAAGAAGCTGCTCGGTGCGGAATGGCTGATAGGCGATGTCATACGTCTGAAGTCGAACCTTCCCCTGCTGCTCAAAAACGAGAACGACTTCGACCACCAGCGGGTCATGAAATTCGCGACCGAAATTCCAGACGTACAGAGGGACACAGCGCGTACCCGCACGTTCCCGCAACCCCAGTTGGGTGAAGCGAACACGGTCTGCATACACTTTTTCCCAATTAAGAGACTCAATAATAAGTGAACCACCTTCCCGCAACACCGCTCGCATACCCTGCAGCGAGCGGAGCATTTCACGCTCATCACGACAGTGCCCCAGCGAGTTGCCCAAACAAATAACCAAGTCAACCGGCTTCCGGATATTCATGGGCAGGGACTCCCAAGCACACACGGCGAACGGCACCGGCAGCTTCTGTTCGGCCGCGTGAGTCCGCGCCCGCATCACCATGCTCCTGCTGACATCGGCGCCGAGCACCTCGTAGCCGCGTCGGGCAAGAGAGAGGGCCACCAAACCGGTCCCACAGGCGCAATCCAGAATGCGGGGTCCGTTGAATGCAGTGAGGATGGGCTGCAACTCCTCAATCCGCGGGTCTCGAGACAACGTGGCATCGGAAAAGAGCCACTCATAGTCTGCCGCGAACGCGTCGTACTGATCTCTGCCATTCATTTCCACCTCGCGCGAGTTACTATCCGGTTATGGAAATCTCCCAGCCTAAATGGTTCCGATTGCCGGCCTCGGCAAAATGCTGTTTACCGATGTCTTACAAAGGACCCCTTGTGGGCATTAGCGCCCCCCGGTTGCTATTGCCGAGTTCAGAGCATTCAAGGGCCGGCCCGATCAATCGCGGCTTGATGGCGTACGCGCCGCAAGCGAATCCCGGTACACGCCGCATGGGGCGTCGCGCAGACTCGCCAACGGAACCACCTTGCCGTCCTGCTGAAATCGAATGAACTTTCTTTCGACGCCAAATTGCGGCCACTCGGGCAGGCCCGCGGAGTTGGGGTTGCCGGTCTTGGCAAAGTTGGTCCAGTAGCTCTCCATCAGGCCGGAGAGCTGGATATCCACGTCGGCAAATTTGCCGGCGATGTTGCCCCACTTGGGATAGTACCCAAATACATAAGGCAGCTCCGAGCCGTGGACGGCGCCCTGCGCCTCCTGGCCGGGAATGGCGTGGGCGAACTCGAATTCATAGGTTGGATGATGGGCGGCGTTGTGCCAGCCTCCCTGGGCCGTGGCCGGGCAACGAATTATAAGATCGGCAGCCCACTGGTCGGCCGGTGAGCCGTAGAGCGGGTCGTCGCTGGCCTGCGCGCCCTCGGCCAACCCGTAGGCCGCCAGTGCCCTCGGGGCAAGCCCGCCGAAGTGATCCGCGATGGCCTTGCGCAAGGCATCCTGGGCCGTCGGCATACGCCAGCTTGCGGCCCCGAGCTCGCGCGACGTGGTGCCGAACAGCAAAGGAATCGCCGCCTCTTCACCCGCGGCAAAGACCGATGCCGGCTGACGCGAGATTACCCATCCATCGATATCCGGACCGAAGTGCGAGTAGGGACTCTGGCTGGATTTGAATGCCAACAGTTGCTGCGCGGTGAGTTGACGCAACTGCTTCAAACCCTCCGCACCGGTGGGTAGCTTGAGGCTGGCGGCAAATGCCTCACCGGCCTTTTCGGCAACAGCCAGCGGAAGCAGCGGATGGCCGAACGATGTGCCGCTTTCGGCAATGGCCCGCTGAAAGAGGTCTTTGGAAAGGCCGGAGGTCATCAGCAACCCGGTGTCAATTGCGCCCGCAGACTCGCCAAAGACGGTGATGTTGTTAGGATCGCCGCCAAAGTTCGCGATGTTCGCGCGCACCCAGCCGAGGGCAAGAATCTGATCCATGAGGCCGTAGTTTCCCGAGCCGTGGTGCGCGGATTCGGCGCTCAATGCGGGATGGGCAAAGAACCCGAAGATGCCCAGCCGGTAGTTGATGGTGACCAGCAGAACGCCGTGATTGACCAGCGTTCCGCCATTGTAGAACGCGCTCGATGCCGAGCCGCCCTCGTTGCCGCCGCCATGAAGCCAGAGCATGACCGGAAGAGGCTGCTTGGCCGGCCAAACCGGGGTCACCACATTGAGAAACAGGCAATCTTCCACGCCTGCCTCGGCGTCGTGCCGGTTCCAGTCTGCCATCAACGGCTGTGTGCAGGGAGCGCCAAAGCTGTTGGCCGCGCGAACGCCGGTCCAAGGCTTGACGGGCAACGGCTCACGCCAGCGCAGATTGCCCACCGGGGGCTGAGCGTAGGGAATCCCAAAAAACTCAGCGCCACCATCCGGCCGCGCCACTCCCCGCAGTGGGCCGCTGGTGGTCCGCACCAGGAATCCGCCGGGCTGCGTCGCGGTCTGGGCCGCACACGTTGAAGCCTGCGAGAAACATGCGATCGCCAGCAGAAACAGGACTAAAGGCGAGACGGGAAGCGATCTCAATCGACTTGAATCCTGGCTCACAAGATCTCCTTGAGTCAACGGCGCGGCCACATGCTTTAGAAGGCTAGTGGACCCTAATTGTCGTGACATGGAACAAGAGTAGCAAAAACTTGAATAATTGTCTATAATTAGATGATATTATTTTAGACTGAATGGAGGCGCACTTGTCCCCCCCGAATTCGAAAGAACAGCAGAGCGATAAATCGCCATCCTTGACCAGCATCGGCTTTTTGCTGCACCTAGCCCAGTCGCGCCTGCGCGATGCGGTCGTGGAAGCGATCGAAGGCAGTGGCCTGCATCCAGGCCAGCTCGCGGTGCTCGGCGTATTGTCGGACCGGGGCGGCATGAGCCAGAGACGGCTGGGAGAGCTGACGCGGATCGAGAAATCCTCCATGGTCCTCTACCTGGATGCCTTGGAGTCTGAGGGCTGGGTACGCAGGGATTGCGACCCTGATGACCGGCGCGCCCATATTGTGCATCTGACCTGGAAAGGCACCCGGGACTTCGCAAAGCTTGGGCCTCGCTTGTTGAGTGCGCAGCAGCGTTTTTTGGAGCCACTGAGCGCTGCAGAGGTCGCGGTTTTTGCGGAAATGCTGACGCGACTAGGTGTTCCCGCTTCTGACTCTTGCAAGCTCTGCACCTGACGTTTTCAAATCTACATGCCTCCGGCGTGGATGACACCAGCCAAATCCTGCACGCCTTCGGCGCAGATGATACGTTGCTCCCCTTTGCCCTCGCCACATTGTGTTCTTGCTGTGGCTCACTTTTGACAACCACAAGTGGCTCATTCTTCGTCAGCGCCGAAGCCTTGAACGGCATCCATCACCGCCTATCTTCCCGGCAACGGAAATTAACCTAAGAACCGGCGGCAAGGCGAGGCAAGCTGTGGGCATCAATAAAGGCATTGGGCAGAGCGTCCCCGCCATGACCAGAAGAGGTTCAAAGAACGCATCGACCCGTTGGCAGTCGATCCGCGCCTGCCCGGGGAGAAGAAATTGCGAGTGAGTCGAACCCGTTTCGTCTCCGCTCCGGAAACTATCGGATCATCTACTCGATCGACGATGTCCGGCTGATGGTTCTGGTGATCAGGATCGGTCACCGTCGCGACGTTTATCGCAGTCTGTAGGGTGGCACAGGCACTCCTGCCGGTACCTTTCTTTCCGCACAGCCAGGAGTGGCTGTGCCACTTACTCTGCGTCGAACACGCGCGTCGCTGGGCGCCAACCCGCCTTTTCGTTCACCCCATCACCGGATCACCCGATCGCTCGATTCTCACGCTCGATTCTCACGCTTGACTTCGCCCGCCCCACTGGCTACAGTGGCCATTCAGTCATCCTCATTGCTTCCTGACGAATGACGGATCGAGCCCGATGATCACGGACATGATTACAGGCGCCTTGCAACGCTGGGTGCAGGCGGTTCAGGAATTCACCTTTCTACTGCTTGACTCCCTGCGGTGCGCTTTCACCTCGCCCCGCTACCTTGTCGACACGCTCATGCAGATGGACTCGATCGGTTTCGGTTCTCTGCCCATCGTCGTGCTGATCGGCTTTTTTACCGGCGGCATCCTGGCCTTGCAGGCCTACCGCGAGATGAGCACCTTCGGCGAGACGGGGTTGATGGGTGAGTTGGTGGCCCTGGCCCTGGTTCTGGAGCTCGGCCCGGTGCTGACCGCGCTGATGATGGCGGGCCGCAACAGTACCGGCATTGCCTCGGAAATCGGCTCCATGGTGGTGAGCGAGCAAATTGACGCCATGCGCGCCTTGGGCACCGACCCGCTGCGTAAACTCGTCGTCCCGCGCCTGGTGGCCGCGGCGGTGACCCTGCCCCTCCTGACCATCCTGGCGGATTTCTGCGGCCTGGTGGGAGGCTACTTTGTAAGCTATCTCACCGTGCGCCTGAGCACGGAACAGTATTGGACCTCCGCCTATCAGTCCCTGACGTACAAGGATGTTTTCCAGGGGCTGCTGAAACCGTTCGTCTTTGCCATCATCATTTCCTTGATCGGGTGTTACCAGGGACTGCACACGACCGGCGGCACTGAGGGCGTGGGGCGCGCCACCACCCGGGCCATGGTGGTGGCCTCGGTCCTCATCATTGTGGTCGACTTTTACATCACCCAGTTTTTGATGGCGATCGGGTTTTACTAAAACGGGATACGGGATACGGGATACGGGGTTAGGGGTTCGGGGTTAGGGGTTCGGGATTCAAGGCTCGGCATTCGGGATCTCCGATTCGGAATTCGGAATCTGGAATACCCGGAAAAGAAAGAGCGGCGTGAGAATACCGTATCCCGTAACCCGTATCCCGTATCCCGTCTCCCGTGTCCCGTATCCCGTGACCCGTATGAACACCCCGGCGATTGAGCTTCGCAACGTCTCCCTCTCCTTTGAGAGCAAGCGGGTGCTGACCCGTGTCTCCTTTGTTCTCGGAGCCGGTGAGACCCTGTTCCTGCTGGGCGTGACCGGCTCGGGAAAATCCGTCATTCTCAAGCTGATTTTGGGTCTCCTCAAGCCCGACGGCGGCCAGGTGCTGATTGAGGGGGAGGACCTGGTTCCGCTTTCCGAAGCCGGCCTCCAGCCCGTGCGCAGACACATGGGAATTGTTTTTCAGGAAGGCGCCCTGTTCGATTCCCTGTCGGTTTTTGACAATGTCGCTTATCGTTTGCGGGAGGAGCATCTGAGCGACGAAGCCGCCATCGAACAGCGCGTGCGCGAGGTTTTGCGCTTCGTGGAGATGGAAGCCGCCATTGAGAAAATGCCCTCGGAGCTTTCCGGGGGAATGCGGCGGCGCGTGGCGATTGCGCGCACCATCATCAGCAATCCCTCCATTATGCTTTACGACTCGCCCACCGGGGGGCTCGATCCCGTAACCAGCTATACCATCAATATCCTGATTGCCAAGCTGCGCGACGTGCAACACGTCACCTCCGTGGTGGTCACACAGCGCTTGCAGGATGCCTACGAGCTGGCCAACTATGTCTTCTCCGCGGAAAAGCAAACCTTGGTTCCCGTTCCCCCGGGCACCCCGGGCACTCCGGGCACCTATCGCGCCCCCACGCGCTTCCTGGTCCTACGCGACGGCGGAGTTTACTTTCACGGGAACGAGCAGGAGCTCACGCACTCGCCCGATCCATACCTGCGCAAGTTCCTGGCTTAAAATGGTCTACAATAGAGTTTTGAACTTCGTGGAGGAGACCAACTATGCCTCAACAAGAGCGTGTGCAGTTGGCCAAGCTTCGAGTCGGCATCCTGGTAATTGTCAGCCTGGTCGTTTTTGCCATCGGGGTTTTCTTTATTAGCGGCCAGGAAGGAATCTTCACCCACCATTACACTCTTAAGGCTTACCTGGCGAGCGCCGGGGGTCTGCGCGAGGGCGCGGACGTGCGCCTTACCGGCGTTTACGTGGGCAGCGTTGTCAAAATCCGGATCTCTCCTTACGCCGATAAGAAACGTGCCGTGGAGGTCGACCTGAAAATTGCAACCGCCTATCGGAATGAGATCCGCGCCGACTCCGTGGCCTCGGTGGAAACGGTGGGATTGCTGGGCGACAGTTATGTGGACATAACCCGCGGTACGGCCGCCTATGAACCGATTGCCGAGGGCGGGGCGCTCAAGACCGCTGAGAAGGCTGACATCGCCATGGTCATGCAAAACACCAACGAGGTCATCATGAACCTCAATACCCTGTCGGCGAAACTTGATGAGATCACGACACAGATCCAGACCGGCAAAGGGTCAATGGGCAAACTGATTTACGATCAAACGCTCTACAACAAGATGGACGCTACCGTTTCCACCGCACAGAACCTGGTGAATAGCGTCCAGCGCGGCGAAGGGACGCTGGGCAAACTCATGGTCGATGAGACTCTTTACAACCGCTCCGTGGCGACGCTCAACCGCTTGGACCAGGTCATCAATGAAGTCCAACATGGAGAGGGGAGTTTGGCCAAGTTCATCTCCGATCCCTCGGCCTACAACAACCTCAACCGCCTGCTGACCAATGGCAACACCTTGATTGATGGCGTCAATCAGGGCCACGGCACGCTCGGAAAGCTGGTCAAAGACGAGCAATTCTACGATCGCATGAACTCCACCATGGCCCACGTGGACACCATTGCGGCGCGCATCGATCAGGGCCAGGGCACGCTGGGAAAACTCTCTACCGATTCCACCCTCTTCGATAATTTGAAGGAAAGCTCCCAATCCTTAAGGGAGTTCCTGACGGACTTCCGCAAGAACCCCAAGAAATACTTGAGCATCAAATTGCATATTTTCTGAGAGGAGTCAGGAGTCAGGAGTCAGGAATCCGAAGACAGAACAAGACCAGAAAGCTTCTGGCCAGTTTCCCACGCCCCCGCAATTCCTCGCAATCCAGGGGTGAGGATCTGAATCGGGCCTGCTTAGTCTGGGTCCCGGCTTCAGGCTCCTGACTCCTGTCTCCTGACTCCTGACTCCTGCACTTTCGGCGCGTGACGCGAAAACATCTCCTCGATCACATCGCGATATTTCTCCTCCACCACCCGCCGCTTCACCTTCAAGGTGGGTGAAAGCTCGCCTTCCTTCATGGTGAGCTCGCGCGGCAGCAAAACAATCTGGCGAATTCTTTCGTGGGGCGGCAACCAGCGCGTGGTTTCGTCCACAAGCTGCTGCATGAAGGCGTGGATTTCCGGATGGGCCACCAGTTCTTCGCGAGTCTGAAAGATTACCCCGTGCGTGCGCGCGTGGTCTTCCAAACGCGGGAAAACCGGCGCCACCAACGCGCCCACAAACTTCCGTCCGGCGCCCAGCACCACGATTTGGTGAATATAAGGATGACTCTGGAAGAGATTCTCCAGCTTCTCCGGGGCGACGTACTTTCCCCCCGAGGTTTTGAAAAGATTTTTCTTGCGCCCGGTTATGCGCAGGTATCCCTCTTCGTCCATCGTTCCCAAATCACCGGTGTGGAACCATCCTCCCTCGAAGGCGATACGGTTTTCTTCCTCCAGATGGTAATACCCGGGCGAGACGTTGGGGCCTCTCACCAGAATCTCACGTCCCGCCCCGCCTTCCGGATCGGGACTCTCTTCCCCGAATTTGAGTTCGACCCCTGCGAGCACCGGGCCGACGGTTCCGAGCTTCGTGTGACCGGGATAATCAATGGCAATTACGGGTGAGGTTTCAGTAAGACCGTAGCCCTCGTACACCGGCAGGCCCATGGCATAGAAGAATTCGGCCAGTCCCGTCGCCAGGGGAGCGGCGCCGGAGGCCAGGATGGTGATGCGCCCGCCCAGTTGCCCGCGCACCTTGGAGAAGATCAGCGCGTCGGCAATGGCATGCTTGAGGCGCAACCCCAGCGGCAAACTCCGGCCCTTGAGGCGATAAGGAAAGGCTTGCTTTCCCACTTCCAAGGCCCAGTAAAAGATTTTCTGCCGCGCCGAGGGGGCAGAGCGGACGACTTCCATGACGCGATCATGAATTTTCTCGAGCACGCGGGGAACCACGCCCATCAAGGTAGGCCGGACCTCGCGCAGATTCAGCGGCAGGGAGTCCAGGTTCTCAGCGTAAGCAATCGACACGCCCTTCCAGAAACAAAGGAAGTCGAGCGTCCGCTCCAGAATGTGGGAAAGGGGTAGCAGCGATATGGAGGCATCGTCACGCGTCAGGGGAAAGATCTTCGCGCACTCGAGCACGTTGGAGAGGATGTTATTGTGCGTCAGGATGACGCCCTTGGGCTTGCCCGTGGTGCCGGAGGTGTAGAGAATCGTGGCGATGTCGTCCGGCTTCGCGGCCAACGCCTGCGCCGTGAACGATTCCACGGCGTTGCTCGCCCGGCCCAGTTCGAGCGCGACGCTGCCCTCCCAGGACTCCGCGCCTGGTTCTTGCAGATTGGGGCAATCCTTGGCCAGAATGAATTTCAAATCCGGCAGGTTGTGCCGCACGTTCACGACCTTGGCAAGCTGCACCTCCCCAGCCAACACGATCCCTTTCGCCCCGGAATCCCGCAGGATGTATTCCACGTCAGGTTCGAGCAGGGTGGTGAAAATCGGCACCGTGATGGCGCCCAGGCCCAGCAGTGCGTAATCCGTCAGCGCCCACTCCGCGCAATTGTCGGAGAGAATGGCCACGCGGTCGCCGCGCTCGACGCCCAGGCGGGCCAGTACGCCGGCCAGCGCCGCGGCCTTGCGCAAAGCGTCCTGCGACGACAGACCCTGATATCGCCCGGCGCTCTTGGACAGGAAACAGTCCGGCTTGGAGTGCTGCGCGACCGCCGTCAGGAACAATTCGTTGAGCGTTTTGATTTCGCCTAAGCCCATGCCGTCGTGAGAGTGTATCACTTTGCCGCAAAAATCCAAGGCTTTCTTAGCCGAATCGGTTCATCGGATCATCTGGCCATCAAGTAACTGGGGGCCGCCCTGAATTCCCGACTTTGATTGTGGCGCTTTGCCTTTTGACTTTCATTCGCCGCTCGGGCGCGCGGTGCATTCTCACGAACCGTAAATCCATAGACGGCGGCCTTAGCTGGTGATATGTTATTCGTCAATCAGTGGCCGCAGACTGATTCCTTTCTCTGCGGGTTTTCCAAACATCTTGAATAGGAGAAAAACATGTTCACGCGAACTACTCGCTCCGTTGACGGCGTTGCCATAGCGTACTCGGTGTCCGGCACGGCGGATACCGCATTGGTCCTGATTCACGGCGGGCTTGCCGACCGGTCGTTCTGGGACGGCCAGCACGGCCCGCTTTCTGATCGTTTCAGAGTAATCGCTCTCGATCTGGCTGGACACGGAGAGTCCGGGAGGAACCGGCAGAAGTGGGGACTTTGTGAATTCGCCCACGACGTGTTGGCCGTAATTGATAACGAGGGCGTGCGAAATACGATCCTGGTCGGGAATTCGCTCGGCGGCTCGGTGGCCATCGAAACGGCATTACTGGCAGGATCGCGGGCAGTGGGAGTCATTGGTGTAGATACTTTCCACGATCTCAGCCGGCGGATCGACCCGGAGCAAGCGCGAGAGCAAGCAAAAGCCTGGCGGACGAATCCTGGCGGTACTCTGGATCGGATGCTCGGAGCGCTGTTCCATCCCGACGCGCCCCCCGCCCTGGTGGCGGACGTGCGGCGGCGCATGTCCAGCGCGGCGGCGGAAACCATGGCGGCAGTCTTCGACTCGTTGGCAGGTTATGACACCGGCGCGACGGCTCGTCAATTGCGCGTACCGGTGAGATGCATCAATGGCGACCTGTATCCAACCAACGTCAATGCCATTCGAGGAATTGTTGCGGACTTCGATGCGGTCGTCCTGGCACACGCCGGCCACTTCCCCATGCTGGAGCGCCCCGATGAGTTTAATCAGCGATTGGTGGAGGTTGCGACCTTGATGAGAAGAGAGTAACGCCGACCTGCTCTGAAGTTCCTCGGCAATGGGATGTAGTCAATAAAAAGCACCACAGACTTTGAATAAGAAGTGGGGCCCGGGTGCTGGGTAACGCAAACTCCAGAGCCTGACGGCACGGGTAGAATCGGTCGCCAGTTTTCGAGAGAGCCAACTTTGCTGATCAGAAGGTTGGCGCCACTCGAATCTTTCGACTCATGAAGTGTCTCCACCTCCCTTTAACTTCGGGCAGCCTTGGGCTAAGATTCCCGTGGGGGAGAATCACCATGGCACAGCCGAACACGGACACGGAAATCGCGACGACAGCTTCCAGCGATGCCTACCAGCCGGTGCGTGCCCCGCGCGGCACCAATCTCGTCTGCAAGGGATGGCAGCAGGAAGCCGCCATGCGCATGTTAATGAATAACCTCGACCCGGACGTGGCGGAGCGTCCGCAGGATTTGATTGTCTACGGTGGCACGGGCAAGGCGGCGCGCAACTGGGCCTGTTATCACGCCATCGTCCGGGCGCTGAAGGGCCTCGAGAACGATGAGACGCTCCTGGTGCAATCGGGAAAGCCCGTGGGAGTTTTTCAGACGCACGAAGCGGCCCCGCGCGTGCTCATTGCCAACGCCAATCTGGTGGGCCACTGGGCCACCTGGGAAAAATTTCGCGAACTCGAGCGTCTGGGCCTGATGATGTACGGCCAGATGACGGCGGGAAGTTGGATTTACATTGGCACGCAAGGAATCCTGCAAGGAACTTATGAAACTTTCGCCGCCGCGGCCCGGAAGCACTTTGGCGGCGACCTGGCCGGCAAGCTGGTGGTCACGGGCGGCATGGGTGGAATGGGCGGAGCGCAGCCGTTGGCCGCCACGCTGAACGGCGCCGCCTTCCTGGGCATTGAAGTTGACGCGGAGCGCATCAAGCGCCGTATTCGCGAGGGCTACTGCGACATCTGCGTGAATTCGCTGGATGAAGCGGTGCGCATCCTCAAAAACGCCGTGCGCCTGAAGCAAGCCGTATCGGTGGGATTGGTGGGCAACTGCGCCGACGTCATTCCCGAGCTCGCGCGCCGCGGCATTGTTCCCGATTTGCTCACCGACCAGACCAGCGCCCACGATCCTCTGAATGGTTACATACCTTCCGGGCTAAGCCTGGAGGAGGCCGCCGAACTCCGCCGCCAGAATCCCGAGGATTACCTCAAGCGCTCGTACGATTCCATCGCCCGGCACGTTACGGGCATATTGGAATTGCAGAAGCTCGGCGCGGCCACATTCGACTACGGAAACAACATCCGCACCATGGCGTTCGAGCATGGCGGCGTGAAGGACGCCTACAATTTCCCCGGCTTCGTTCCCGCCTACATTCGGCCGCTGTTTTGCGAAGGCCGCGGGCCGTTCCGTTGGGTGGCGTTATCAGGGGAGCCCACCGACATCTATCGCACCGACGACCTGGTGCTGGAACTTTTCCCCGACAACGCCATCCTGAATCGTTGGATTCGCCTGGCGCGGAAGCATGTGAAATTTCAGGGACTGCCGGCACGCATTTGCTGGCTGGGTTATGGCGAGCGCGCCCTGTTTGGCGAGCGCATGAACGATCTGGTGGCGCGGGGCGAACTGAAGGCGCCCATCGTGATCGGGCGCGACCACCTGGACTGCGGCTCGGTGGCCTCACCCTTCCGCGAAACCGAGAGCATGAAAGACGGCAGCGATGCCGTGGCCGATTGGCCGGTGCTGAACGCCCTGCTCAATACCGCCTCGGGCGCCAGTTGGGTTTCCTTCCATCATGGCGGCGGCGTGGGGATTGGATACTCGCTGCATGCGGGGCAAGTCACCGTCGCGGATGGCACAGCGGAGATGGCGAAGCGGCTGAATCGCGTGCTGACCAACGATCCCGGAATCGGCGTGGCGCGCCATGTGGACGCGGGTTATGAAGAAGCGGCCGATTTTGCCAAGAAGGCAGGCGTGAAGATACCGGAAGTGATAAGTGAAGGAATTGCCGATTGACGATTGTCGATTGTCGATTTTGCTCAATCGTCCATCGTCAATCGAAATCGGCATTCGGCAATCTTACTTGTCCCTAGCTTTTCTTCGATGTGACCGCGAAGAACGAGCCAAACTGTTGCTCGACTTTCTTGCTTTTGCATTTGGGGCAGGCGATCCGCTTCTTGTCGTGTTCGGCGATGGTCAAGGTCAGAGTGAATTTCTTCTTGCACTCTTTGCAGGCGTATTCGTAGTTGGGCATAGGCAAAACCTCCAGAATGCGTTGGAGCAGTATTATAGCGTACTGAACTTGGAATTTGGGCGTCAAGTCGCTCGCCGCGCCCACAGAGTTGATCTGCCGTAGGGGCGCTTCGCGAAGCGCCCTCCCACGCAATTGCAAGTGATTGTTGACTGGGACGGTTCGCGACCTGTCCTGGTCTGATCGGGAACCGCCCCTACAAAACATTCGCGGCATGCCGCGCTGCCGCCGTTTACGGCATACCATGCCACATACTTCTCCAAACGCGTTCTTCTTCCGTAATGCCGGGCAACTTCTAACCCTGTCCGGGCCGCCGGCTCCACGCCGAGGTGCGGCGCTTGGCGAACTGGGAATTATTTCCCGGGGCGGCCTGCTGACCGAGGGGGAAACGATCCTGCGCGTGGGCTCCACCCGCTCGCTGGAACGCGAAGCGTTGCGCCTGCGCGCCGAGGCCATCGATTGCCATGGACGCGTGGTGATGCCCGGGTTCATCGATTCGCACACGCATTTGGTTTTTGCCGGCAGCCGGGTGGACGATTACGACCTGCGCTTGCGAGGAAAAACTTACGAGGAAAATGCGCGCGCCGGAGGGGGGATTCAATCCTCCGCGCTGAAGGTTCGGGAAGCTAGCGTCAAGTCTCTCGCTCGACAGGCACAACGATTCCTTGACGAATTCGCCGCGCACGGCACCACCACCATGGAAGTGAAAAGCGGCTACGGTCTGGAAATCGCCCAGGAATTGAAGATCCTGCGGGCTATTCGAAAGCTTCAAGAAGACACACCGCTGGATTTGGTCCCCACGCTGCTTGCCCTCCACGCGCTCCCGGCAAGCTTTCAGGGGCGCGCCACCCAGTACGTGAAAGAGGTTATAACCTGCCTGATTCCCGCTGTGGGCCGGCAAAAGCTGGCGGAATTCATCGACTGTTTCTGTGACCGGGGCGCGTTCAGCGTCGACGACTGCCGCCGCGCATTGGCGGCAGGCCGCAGATTCGGATTGACGCCACGGATTCATGCCGAGCAACTTTCCCGCACCGGCGCCGCGTGCCTCGGCATCGAGTTGGACGCCGCCTCCGCCGACCATCTCGACAACCTTTCCGACGCGGATATTCGCGCTCTGGCAAAATCCAACGTGGTGGCCACGCTTTTGCCGGGAGCGAATTTCCATCTGGGATTGAAGCAATATCCTCCCGCGCGTAAACTCATTGCCGCCGGAGCCGCGCTGGCCCTGGCCACGGACTTCAATCCCGGCACCAGCCCCACGGTGAATATGCAATTCGTCCTGTCGCTTGCCTGCACGCAGATGCGCATGACGGCGGCCGAGGCCATCACCGCCTCGACCCTCAATGGCGCCTGCGCTCTCCGCCGCGCCGACCGCGTGGGCTCACTGGAAGCGGGCAAGCAGGCCGACTTGATTGTGCTGGATGTCGAGGATTATCGCGAAATCCCTTATTACTTCGCGGTGAATCATTGTGTGATGACGGTGAAAGGAGGACGGATTATTTATTCGCGGGTGTAGTTCGTTGTCCGTGGTCCGCGGTCAGTCATTTGTCAGTATTCAGTAAAAGCTCCGCCACCCTTGTACCCGATTGGTGTTCGCCGCGCAACTTGCTCACCTTCGAGCTGAGCGACCCGGGCGCTAGCCGGGTTTCGCTCCCGTCATCGGTTCAGCGCTCCTTCTCTCTGCATATATTCGGTTGATCCCGGCTGGATGAACCAAATGCCAATGGGAAAAAACCAGATGAGGAAAAACGGACCTGCATAATCGTGGAACGACGCCGGCTTGCCGGTTTCCGCCACGACCAAATTCTTGGAGACAAAATAGAGGTTGTAGAACATGCAAGTTACGGCGACGAGTTGAAAAAGAAAAGTGCGTGTCATCAATGCTGGCTTTGGGCTACAAAAGATCATAATGAATGGAAAGGGATAAATTGCCGGGTAGATCAGGGCGAAGCGAAACAATCCCCCCGCAGCCTCCATGACGACGGAGCGACAGAACTGAGGAACGCCCCCATTGACCAGAGCCAGACGAGGAAGCAGATCATCAAAAGCGCCCACGGGACTCCGAACAGAAGGCAGGCTTTCCTGAATTCCTCAGGCGATCGAACCGTCGGCAAGTCGAAACGAATGACCGCCACCTTACTAATAAAAAGCAGGCCGAACAGTAAAAGGAACATCTGCCAATGTTTGGCACGGAGAAAGAAGCTGGCGATCAGATTCATATTCCCTCTGAACAATAATCATACTGGTCCGCATAAGATGCGGCCATCTGATTCCCTGCCCCTATCATAGCCGTGGACATGGACCGCAGCCACAAAAAAACCCGACAGGCCCGCCCTGCCACAACTTGTCCCTTGACCACGTTAGGCTAGCGTGTATACTAGAGGGGAGATTGAATACGGAGCGCCGCCATGTCCCTGCGCAAGTCCCCCACGCTGACACCTGCCCGGCTGGAAGCCAGTCGCCGTAACTCCCGGAAATCCACGGGCCCGCGCACGGCGCGCGGCAAGGCGCAGTCGCGGATGAACAGCCTGCGGACCGGTAGCCGGTCGGCCCTGCACGAGAACTTCTTCCTGCTCATGCTCGACGCTCCGCCCTGCTCGGTGAATCAGGTGGCGCGAGCGCTCCTGACTCCCGAGCTGGCCGCGCATCCCTTGTTCGCCAAAACCGTGGACATGTTTTGCCGGGCGGAAGGCGAAGTGGTGTGGCAGTACGTGATGCAGCCGAAATGGCTCCGCCAAAAGGCAAAAAAAATCCCCTCGAAAAATCACGAGCGAAGCTTGAATGTCATTGAAAACACAGCACCGGGTTTTTCGGCTGTGTAGATGTTGATGAAAACAAAGGCGGTTCGACTCTTTGTGTGGATTTATATGAGAATAAGGAAGATAGTGGAAGGCTGACAGGTAGGGGGAGAGCCTGTTTTTCTATCATGCAGAAAATAAAGAAGTTAACAGGTTTCTGAGAATATGTCTATGAAAATAAAATGGATAATGCTGATGAGATACTCAAAATCACAATAATGCGCGTTTTGTGTGTATATTACAGCAAACAAATGCAGTTAGCGCACTTTGCCGAAAGTTTGGGTAGTGTCCTAATTCAAACGTTGCGCCGCGAATTGTCGGGGCTCAATGGGCTCAACGCCGGCTGGAAGCCAGTGCTACATCGGGATGAAAACCATGACTCGGGATTCAGGCTTGCGGTCGAAAATACCTTATCTGCGAGGAAAAGCCGCGGACCTTCAGAACAGGTCGCGCTACTCTTCCTCATGACCTTTGACGGACCACTGACCACGGACCACGGACAGTTTTCTTGTGCTACATTGACACCATGCAAACCCTAATTGAATGCGTTCCCAATTTCAGTGAAGGCCGCGATCCCGCCGTGGTGGAGGCGATCATTCGCGCTCTCCTCGCGGGACCGGACGTCTACCTGCTCGACCGCGAGATGGATGCTGACCACAACCGCTCGGTCATCACCTTTGTGGGAACCCGCGAGAGCGTGGGCAAAGCGGCGTTGCGTGGCATTGGCGAAGCGGCGGAATTGATCGACCTGAACCATCATCAGGGTGCGCACCCGCGCCTGGGGGCTACCGACGTGGTGCCCTTTGTTCCCCTCGCCGGCGTCACCTTGGAAGATTGCGTCCACATCGCGGAGTGGGTGGCGGAAGAAACCTGGCGGCGGTTCAAAATCCCCACATATTTGTATGAAGCCGCCGCACGCAAGCCGGAACGCGCCAATTTGGAGAACATCCGGCGTGGCCAGTTTGAAGGCGTGCGGGAGGAGATCGCCACCAACCCGGCGCGCCTCCCCGATTTTGGCGAGGCCGCGCTGCACTCCACGGCGGGCGCTACGGTGGTGGGGGCGCGTAAGTTTCTGATTGCCTACAACATCAACCTGAACACGCCGGACGTGGCGGCGGCCAAGTCCATCGCCAAGAAGATTCGAGCTTCGAGCGGCGGATTCCCCTGCGTGAAGGCAATGGGAGTGGAATTGAAAGCGCGCAACCTGGCGCAGGTGTCAATGAACCTGACGGATTTTGAAACTACCTCCCTGGCGACGGTTTTTGCGGCCGTAACCAAGGAGGCCGCGGCACTCGGCATTCAGGTGGTGGGCAGTGAGATCGTGGGCCTGGTTCCGCGCCAGGCACTTGACGATGCCGCAGTGCAATTCCTGCGCGTGGAGAATTTCCGGCCGGAATTGGTGGTGGAGAATCGCCTGGAGCAAGTGCTGGCAGATCGAAGCTCGAAAATCGAAACTCGAAATTCGAAACTCGAAACTGGAAGCTCGGACGTCGCGCAATCGTCAATCGACAATCGACAATCGGCAATCCCGCAAGCCCCGCTGCGGGCGATGATCGAGGAGTTTGTGAACACGGTGGCGGCCCCCACACCCACTCCCGGTGGCGGCAGCGTCGCAGCGCTGGCGGGGGCGCTGGCAGCGGGCTTGGGGGAAATGGTTTGCGGCGTATCGCTGAAACGAAAATCGCTCAGCGACCATTATCCGGCGCTGGAAGCCGCGCGCGCGCGACTGGCCGAAATGCGCGAGCGGCTGATGGATGCGGTCGATCGCGATGCCGAGAGTTATGAAGCCGTGATGCGCGCTTTCAAGCTGCCCAAATCCACCGAGGCGGAACAAACCGCTCGCGAACAGGCCATTGAAGCCGCCAGCAAGGAGGCTTCTGCGGTGCCTATGGAAACGTCGGAATTAGCGGCGGCGGTAGCGGGCGAGATTGACGGCCTTGCGGGGATTACCATTCCGCAAGCCGCTTCCGACCTGCGCGTGGCGTCTGACTTGGCGAAAACCGCGCGGCGCGGGGGAATTGAGAATATTCGAGCCAACCTTCCCAATGTTCGGGACGAATCCTGGCTGACAGACATCAAGGCGCGGATGCAAAAGCTCGGGACACGGGATACGGGGTACGGGTTACGGGACACGGGACAGGGGACTGGGGGTTAGCTTCATGGTGCTCCGCCCAAGGTGTCAGGCCATCAAGATTTACTCTGATTTCGCGGAGGATAAACCCCCTCACCCCCAACCCCTCTCCCCCAAGGGGGCGAGGGGAGAGTTGAGCATTTTATTATGCGACCAACTCCCCTCGCCCCCTTGGGGGAGAGGGGTTGGGGGTGAGGGGGTCTTGTCACCATGATTTGCAATACTCAATGGAGGTCGGGAATTCGGGCAAAATCTCAGGGATCGAACCCGTGTCTCGAGCGCCGACTCTTGTGTGATCGCTCGCGCTCCAAAAAGTCCGATGGCGTGAAATCCCCCTCATGCCAACTGCCAAAAAGACCTAGGGTTGCGGCCAACTTGGGCTATGGTTAGTTGCAAATCATTTGCAATTAGCAACTTTCGGGATTGCCGGGCATTGGCGAGATTCAGAAGTGTTCTGGAACCCTTTTTGCGTTGTTAAAGGTCGTATGCGCGACACCGCGAACTTTGACTCACCGATCAGCCTCTACGAAGCAGAAAACCAAGCCGAGCTTAGAATCCTTTTAATCACCGGCGGTTGGGAAGTACGCCGTTCCTTTAATCAGATGGGCATCCAACCCGGCGACCTCGTCCGAGTATTGCGCCGCGCCCCCTTTGGCGGACCTTTGGTTATTGACAACAAAGGCACCCGTGTTGCGGTCGGCAAGCAACTGGCGGAAAAGATCCGCGTCGAAGTCCTACCGTGAAAGTCGCACTGGTCGGCCAACCCAATTCAGGCAAAAGTACCCTTTTTAATGCGGTCGCCGGCTACCGTTCGCTCACCTCTAACTTTGCCGGCACGACGGTGGAATACACGCATGGGCAGGCACGCGTCGGTGGAATGGTCCTGGACCTCATCGACCTGCCGGGCCTTTATTCCCTTACGCCCACTTCTCCCGTGGAAGAAGTCAGTCGCGATTATCTGCTGGGAGGCGACTGGGACGTTATTGTCAATGTCGTGGACGCCTCGCAATTGGCCCGCAGCCTGGAGTTGACGCTGGAGTTGCTGGACCTGGAATCGCCGCTGGTGGTTTGCCTGAATATGATGGATGAGGCGGCGCGCAAAGGCATGACCATCGATACGCACGCGCTGGAAATTGCCCTGGGTGTGCCCGTGGTGGAAGCGATCGGGGGGCGCGGCCGCGGCATCCTTGCAACCTTCCGCATGGCGCAAGACGTAGCCTCGACGGGCATCCGTCCGCATGCCTTTGTCTATGCGCCGGAAGCCGAAAACATGGTGGAAGGATTGGCGGAGAAGATCGCGGCGGCGAGCAGTGTAAAGGAGTCAGAAGTCAGGATTCGGGAGCCAGGAGTTGGGGCGCAGGAGTCAGAACATTCACCCGCCCTTAATGGCGCCGCACTATCTTGCCGGACAGCGCGTTGTTCATCGGCGGGTTGCGGACTTTCCCCAGGAATGGAAGGCCCACAAGACCCGCGGGTCACGGCGGCGGTGGCGGTGCTTCCTGTTCTGCCACCCACGGAAGACCTACAGACAATATCCACGCCCGCAAATTCTCAGCTCACACACTCGCAATCAACAATCACCCATCACCAATCGCCAATGTTGGCCTTTCCTCCCCCGCGATTCCGTGCCTTGCAGTGGGTGCAGAGCGATCCCCGGCAAGTCCGGCGCGACGAGCCGGAAATGGCGCCGATGGTGGAGTGGGCGCAGGCGGGAATCGCCGTGCACACCGGGCAGCCCGCCGACGCGGCCATTTCCTCGGCGCGTCATGCCGCCTGCCTCACCCTCTTTGAGCGTGTGGCGCATGTAGCCCGGCCGCGGGCGGACTGGCGCGAGCAGGTGGACCGCCTGGCCATGCATCCCATCTGGGGCTACGCCGTGCTGATGGGAATCTTCCTGGGATTCTTCCGGCTGATTTTCGACGTGGGTAAGTTGGGCGAAGACCGCATCCTGAACCTTTTTGACGCGCTGGTGGCGGCGCTGGCGCAACACATGGACGCGCAAGGCGCGCTGTTTGCGGCCACCAAGGGAGCGGTGCTGGGCACGGCGGGGGCGGTGGCGATTGTGCTGCCCTACCTGTTGCCGTTTCTGGTGGGCCTGGCGATTCTGGAGGATATCGGCTACCTCTCGCGCGTCGGCTACCTGATGGATGCGGCCATGCATCGATTGGGTCTGCACGGCGCGGCCACCCTGCCCATCCTGGTGGGTTATGGGTGCAGCGTTCCGGCGGTGATGGCCACGCGCATCCTCACCACCCGGCGTGACCGTTTCATCGCCGCGTTTCTGGCCGTCCTGGTGCCCTGCTCCGCCCGCATGACGGTGATTTTCGCCCTGGTGGGGTTCTACCTGGGCGCGAATTACGCTCTCGGCATCTACGTCCTGAACATCATCGTGGTCGCTCTATCAGGAGCCCTGCTGGCGCGCATCTGGCCGGAGATTTCACCCGGCATGTTGATGGAAGTTCCCGCCTATCGTGTGCCCGCGCCGCGGGTGGTGGCGCTCAAAACCTGGTGGCGCCTGCGCGAGTTTGTGCTGGTGGCGTTTCCCCTGTTGGTGGTGGGCAGCGTGATTCTGAGCTTGGTCGATTTCTACGGCTGGCAGCATGGCATCAACGCCGCACTTTCACCCCTGACCTCGCTCTTGGGGCTGCCACGCTCGGTGGGCCTGACGCTGATCTTCGGCGTGCTGCGCAAAGAACTCTCACTCCTGATGCTGATGCAGGCGCTGGGCACCACGCACGTCCTGGGTGTCATGACCGCGGCGCAAATCCTCATCTTCACCCTGTTCGTGACTTTCTACCTTCCCTGCATGGCCACGCTCGCTTCCATGATCAGGGAACTCGGTTGGCGCCTGACGCTTGCCGCCTCCACCGCGCTGCTGGCGTTGGCAATTGTCGTCAGCCTCGCCGCGCGCGGCGTAATGCTCCTTCTGTAGCTCCTTCGGTAGCGGCGGGTTTACCCCGCCAGATTGTAGCGTCGATCTCCGACCGCCGAATTTTGAGCGGCGATCGGAGATCGCCACTACAGATCGTCATCGGTCGGCGCTCCATCCAGATGGCGAGAGAGAGAAGGGATGTTGTGGCGCGCAGGCGGGGTTTCCCTTATCGAGCCTGTTCCCGTGCCCAGGTACGAACCATGCGGCGACAGGCAGTTCAATTCCATTCGATCTCTATGCCATCCCTCGACATGCGGACATTCGGCGGTTTGTGCTTGGTAAGAATCCCTATGGCGCTGAACCCTCCTCCCAGCGTAAGAAGGGCTCCACTCGCAATCAGCAGTCCGAGTTTGCTGGTGGGATCGGGGTCAACGATGGCAAGAATGATTACGGCGGCACCGAAAATTGTCATACCCCCGGCAATCAGGACAGCAGTCCACTCTTTGCGTGAAAGTCCGGTTTTCAATCCCATATCGAGAAGCGTCTGGCTGCTGGGGTCAATTCCAACATTTGCGTCATCAATAATGACGACCTGATCTCGATTGCGGTAAGCTTTGGCAAGTTGTGCCAACCACCCTTGCTCAGAAGTGCGGATCGTCAGGACGGTCGCATAGGTACCCATCGCTTTCTGAGTCACTGATCCAGGATGGTTATTCTGCATTTTCTCCAAACCTCTTTCATTCTTCCTTACCTAGAGGAGGCAGAGTCGGTTTGTAGCCCGCAGCTCTTCTCCGGGTCCCGAGTATACAAAACGCGGAGTTCAAGAACAACTCCGAGGATAGTGACAAGTGGCGAGAAAGAGAGTCCGGGGTCCGGAGTGCAGTAACAAGTGGCTAGTGAAAGAAAAGGCAAAAAACCAGGCGGAAAAGCTGCGGACCCACAAGCCAGGCGCGCTACGATTGCTTTATGGGGGAAGGAGCAGCCGCCTCCGCTTGCTCGCATGGGGACTGCGAATTCAAGAATTTCAGCAGGGCCTGGCGATCACTCGGGCTGATCGCTGTGAACTCCACCCCGACTCCCTTTCCACCGTCGGACCACCGCACGATTCCTTCCGTACTTAATCGGGGCAACTCGGGCGGTTGACCGAAGACCAAGTGAAGTTTGGAACCAACGGGGAACACTTCTTTCGGAAGGAGGCACAGCCCCGTGTTGCTCACGTTTTTGGTCTCCGCGACGTAGTGGGCCCCTTCCTTCGAGAGGACTACCGTCAAAGAGGTGTTGAACCGCTGCGCTGGCTTCTGTTCCCCTATCATGGTGGGCATAGTCGCTCGACCTCATCCCTCATGGCAACTTCGACTCGACACCTTAAGATTCTTCATGCAATCATTTCGCCAAACCCTGCCTTCGATTAACCCCCGCGAATACAGTCAATTAGTTGTTTGCATGGTTTCCGATTGAGCGTGTGGCGTGTAGAAACTCGCCATCCAGGGTACTTTTGGCCAGCCTTTCTAGTGGCTCCCCACCGACGATCAGTCACCCATCACCGGACCGATAGGAACCCAGTCTCGCCCGTCGAACTTGATCAGGTATAACTGCTTGATGGGCTGATAGTCCGTGGGACTGGTGGTGATTCTAATCCCCGGGCTGAGGCGGCCTCAGCGCGGCCTGTCGCGCCGTATTTACTTGCCCAGCCGGTGTACGCCCTGACGTTGCCAATCTTGATCTCGTTGTCGGTCGCGCCGGGATCGTATTGCTTCTGAGCCACGGCGGCTGGGGCCATCAAGACGGCTCCGCGCTACCAGTTATGCGCAACTCATCAGGCTGCTTGTTTGCGGGCGCTGAAGGTCAAAATGGAGCCGGATACTTCGGGCTGGAAGTCCTCAAAGCCGGAAGCGGCCAAGTATTGCTCCATCTCCGCAAGGTCGAATACATGAAGGCCTTGATTCCTGCGAAACCACTCGCGCACACGGCGGAACTTCAGAATGCCTCCGCGGCCTGCGGTGAAAGTGAAGACGGCAAGGATAGCTTCGGGCTTCATAACGCGGGCCATCTCGCCGAGAGCCGTCACGGTATCCGTGAACAGATGAAGCGAGCCGCAACAAAGGGTGGCGTCGAAGATGCCGTTTTCAAAGGGAAGGGCCTCGACTCTTGCCCGGGCGAAATGCACATTGGGAATGCCTTCCTTTGCCGCGTAGACTGCTCCTTGCCGAAGCATCCCCATGGATACGTCGATCCCGAACACCTCCTTCGACGGTGACGCGACCCGCCGGCCGTAGGTGCCGGGGCCGCAGGCAACGTCGAGCACCCGGCCTTGGACTGATTGGACCTTCTGGGACACTATCCTGATCAGTTGGGCCAGAGAGCGGCTGCGAAATCCACCGTAGATATTGAGAACGATCGGATACCAAAGCTTGGTTTCGTAGATGCGTCCCATCCGATCGATGAAGCGCATTCTCCTCAACTCGACGTCCTTACTTTGAGATAGTTCCTCGCGGATGAAGTCAGGGATGCCCTCCCGGATTGGGTAGGCTTGGGAACAGGTGGGACAACGGAGCGCGCCCTCCTCCTGGCGCAAGGGCTGCTTGCATGCGGGGCACACGTAGATTGCGGGTTTGTTCGCTACGGATTTATCAGCGGTCATATTCAGCCACCCCTGTTAGGTATTCTCTCTACTGTGGACAACTTCTATCATGACGAGCAGTCCAATTTCCACCCGGTAATAGCGCGGGTTTCTCTCGCGGGTTTGACTGTGGCCCGCAGTGCGCCTAAAATGAGTTTGGGACAAACCATCGATGGCCCCTGAGTTTTATTCCATCACTTCCGAGCCCCCCCCTCGTGACCCTCCTCCGCCTCACGTGAGCAGCCGGAAGATCTTCGGCCAATTTGTTTTCCTGATTCTGCTCCTGCTCTCCGCCGGCATTGGCGCGCTGGGAGGACTGATTTTTGTCTACTCTTCCGACCTCCCCAAGGTGCGCGAGCTGGAGGATTACCGCCCCGACGTGATGACGGAAATCTACGCCGACGACGGCACCGCCATCGGCAGTTTTGCCCTCGAGCACCGCGTCATTGTGAGCTACAACCAGATTCCCCCCGTCCTTCGCAACGCGGTGATAGCCATCGAGGATCGCCACTTTGAGAGCCATTGGGGAATAGATATCCTGCGCATTATCCGCGCCGGGATTAAGGACGTGGTGTCGTGGCGGAAGGCGCAGGGGGCCAGCACTTTGACCCAGCAACTCAGCCGCATGTTGTTCCTCACCCCCGACAAGAGGTTTCGCCGGAAGATCCAGGAAATCCTTCTGGCCATTCAAATCGAAAGGTATTTCACCAAATCGCAGATCTTCACCATGTACTCCAATCAGGTCGATCTGGGGCATGGAAACTTCGGGTTTGCGGCGGCGGCGCAATTCTATTTCGGCAAGCATCTGGAGGAATTGACCCTGCCGGAGGCGGCCATGCTGGCGGGGATTCCGCGCTCGCCCACGGCTTACTCCCCCATCCTGCATCCCGATGCGGCGAAGCACCGGCGCAACCAGGTGCTGTTGGCCATGAACGAAACGAGAGCCATCAGTTCCACTCAACTTCGCGACGCCCTGGCTGCTCCCCTGGGATTGAACATCCAGCGCTGGAATTACACGGTGGCCCCTTACTTTGTGGAAGAGGTGCGGCAATTCCTGGAGAAGAAGTACGGGCCGGAAACGGTGCGCGAAAAAGGCCTGCGCGTTTACACCTCGCTCAACATCAAGACCCAGGAGGCGGCGGAAGAGACCTTGAAGCAGGGCTTGCGCAACGACGACAAGCGGCGCGGCTGGCGAGGTCCGGAAAAGAACATTTTGAAGACTCCCCTGCTTACCTCCGACGGCAAACCCATTAGCCTGGAAACTTATGTGGAGGATGGATGGAAGCACCCCCCCACCGCCGGCGATTTGGTCCATGGCCTGGTAATGGACGTGAAAGCTGATCACGCCGAGGTGCGCTTCGGCAACGTGACGGCGCGAATTACCCCCCCGGACTTTTCCTGGACCAGGGCCAAGCTTGCCGCCGACGTGTTTGCCCCCGGCGATGTTGACCTCTTCCTTATCAAGGAAATCAAGGGGACCACCGTCAAGGCCACCCTGGATCAGGAACCCGATGTGCAAGGCGCGCTGCTGGCCATTGACAACTCCAGCGGCGAGATCAAGGCGATGGTGGGCGGATACGACTGGACCGAAAGCAAGTACAACCGTGCGGTGCAGGCGGAGCGCCAAGTGGGCTCGTCCTTCAAGGTCTATGTTTACGCCCAGGCCATTATGGATGGCACCTCCCCCTTTGACACCGTAATGGACTCGCCCGTCAGTTACAACACCTCCTCGGGAGTTTGGGCGCCGCACAATTATGACGACAGGTTCGAGGGAAACATCACCGTGCTGCACGCCCTGGCGGAGTCTCGCAATGTTCCCGCGGTCATTACCCTCCACCGGATCGGACTGGACAAGGTCATCAAGCTCTGCCGCAAATTCGGGATCACTTCCCGCCTCATCCCCAACCTGCCGCTGGCCTTGGGCGCCTCCGACCTGACTCTTCTCGAGCATACGTCGGCCTTCACCACCTTTCCCAACGACGGCGTCCATATCGCCCCGCGCATGGTGACGAGGGTGACCAACTATGATGGACGGCTCATCGATGATTTCCCGCCGGAAGTGAGCGACGTCATTCCCGCGTCCACGGCGCGCATTCTGGTTTCCATGTTGCGCGAGGTCTTTAACTCCGGCACCGCCATTTCCGGAAGAGCCTTCGCGGCCAAGCACCCGGTGGCGGGAAAAACCGGAACCACCAATGATTTTACCGACGCCTGGTTCCTGGGGTTCACGCCCTCTCTGACCTGCGGAGTCTACGTGGGTTTCGATGACCATCGCACCCTCGGGGAAAAGGAAGAAGGCGCCCGCGTGGCATTGCCGATCTGGCTGGACTTCATGGGTAAAATCCTGGAGGACAAGCCGGCGGAGGATTTCGCTCACTCGCCGCTTTTAACCAGCCCCGACCAAGTCGAGGAAATTCTGGCGAGCGCTGCCCCCGAACGGCTGTTGGCGCCGGCCGCCTCGCCCACCGTCGCCGCGGCGGAAAGCAAGCCCACGCCGCAGGTCACAACTCCGGCCACACCTCCCGCAAAATTGCCCGAACCTCCCAAAAAGGATGTCACCACGCCGAAGCCACCTGTCAATCCGCCCCAAGCCAGTACTCCCCCCAGCCCGGTGGCCAAGAGCGGGGCCTCTGTCGCGGATAAGTAGTAGGCTAGCATTCGGGCCTTATCGCCATCGCCCATCAAAACCGTAACTAGGAACGTCGGCGCTGCATTAGCAGATGCCGACCTTTCAAAGCCGCTCGGGGCATGCTCAGAATCACCACTTCTCCCCGAATGAACACATGACTTCTGCATGTTCGGGAAATAAGTCCGATGAATTCTTGTCGATGAACATATAGTTCTTGCATTTTTGTGCAAAAGACCATGATTTAAGCATGACATTTTGTCGTTGTTTCCTGTGTTTTCATATACATCCCCGGAGGTACCCTCATTTTTAGTATCTTTAGGGGTCAATCCCCACCCTCGGCCCGCTTCAGACCAACTTCCCTGTTTTTTGTGCACTTGGTTCATCGCCCCCCACCATGTTTCTTCCAATTCGCCACAACCAGCTTTGTTTTCATATATAGCCACCTGACGAGGGGTTTTCATTAACTCCTGCCTTGTCGAGCCTGGTCTGGCTTTTGATGGCCAGATTCTGGAGGTTTTCCCCTGTGGTCCCGGCCTGCTCTCTATTGCTTTCGGCTCGCCGCTTGCTGCCCGCAGGCGTTTTCACCGTAGTCTAGTATAACACGGCTATATGCCTTGTCAATCGAAAACGAGGCTACATTGAATGAAGGGGCAAGGTGTCGTGGCGGCTGAAAGTCCGCCGAGCTTAATGGCGGACGACCTTTTTCACGACCGTCGGTTTTCCCATCGATGACGGATGCGCCTGAATCGAGTGTGGGAAGGGCATTTGAAGCAGTCGGAGGATGGGCGTTAGTCGAGTTATAATAATTCCGCTATGGACAAAGCGGTGGTAGAGGCGTGCCCCATCCACATTGATCATATGAGGGTGCCGCTGGGCTGTCGGCCATGAGAAAGGCCTACGGACACGAAAAGCAGTGATGGTGGCCACCCCGCTACGGGTTCAGAGCCCGAACGGTCGCCGCGGCGACCCCTACGTTCGCGACGCCCGCCGCGCTGAGGATTTGCCGCTGTGACTGAGACAGGTGTCAGTTATCAGTAATCTGTTTTCAGTGACAGCCGAAAACCCGGGCCGCTTTTACTGATAACTGAGGACTGATGACCGAAGATCCTTTTCACCGTTGTCAGTCATCAGTAATCAGTTGTCAGTGACAGCCGCAAGTCCGACCCGGTTTTACTGAGGACTGAGAACTGATGACTGATGACTTCGGTCCCAAACAACTCGACCCCCAACTTGCGTCAAGTCTTGCGCGCCGTTTCCGCCTTGTCCGCCAATTGGGAGCGGGCGGCATGGGTGCGGTTTTCCTCGCCGAGCAAATCGCCGTAGGCAACCGCCCGGTGGCGCTCAAAGTCCTGAGCCGCAAGCTGCTGGATGACCCCGACTTCCTGCTGCGCTCCTTCGTAGCGGCGAGTTTACCTCGCCATGGCGGCGTAAAGCCGCCTCTACGTAAACGGAGCGGCTTCCACGGGGCGCAATCATCACAAGATCGTCGTCACCATTTGCGAATCCTTCCGGGGCGATGAGGTCGGTTTCACTGCTATTTGGTGCGGAAGTAGCTTAGGCCAGAATTTCCGACAAGGCGATCCATGGTCTTTGGCGTATACACTTTCCCTTTGGTGGAGAGGATCAACTTTTTCATATCGTTCCGTCGAACACCAAAACCCCGTCCCGCAATACAAGCAATTACCTCGTACTTGGGCTGCCCCATGGGCTGACCTTTCAGGCTGAGGGTTACGAGGTTTTCTATTCTCGTGACCTTGTCCCGGGCGGTTCCATCGTCTTCGGTAAACTTGGCCTCAATGATTACCTTCGGGTTGAACTGGTTGGGGATAATAAAGTCGGGAGTTTGTTCAAACCCCGGAAGGTTCTCGGCTCGCTTTGTTTTCTTGAAACTGATGCCTGCCGCCGAAAGAACATCTTCTATGCCGGACTCCAGCGGATCACCGACAAGCTCACTCACAGAGTCACGGTGCCCGGCGAAGGGTCGCCCAAGGAATCGCTCGTAGAGCAACATTGGATATGGAGCCCCAAGGTCTGCTACCGCCTGCACGCTGCTTTGTCCGCTCTTCGTGTCACATTTGTCTAACCGATGAATTTTATCAGGACTGACAATAGGAATACCGTCCTTCAGCAGGTCGCATGCGGTCGCAATCATGGCAATAATTCTATCCGATTTTGCCGTCTTCTCTCCCAAAGGCTTTAAGGGTTCAAGCCGTATCTTCCGATCGAGGGAGCGAGCGTACCCTTGCGGAATCTCGACTCCAATTCGCTGCCCGGCTATATAAGCCCACTCTGGTGGCGTGAAGCCGAGCATCGAACGGAGAACGACCAAAGCAATCGGGCAATCGATCACTGCTTGGAGGACGTAATCTGGCTTGATGTCTCTAAACCCCTTGGTTGACTGCTTAAGCCTCTCATAGCCGCTATCGAATGTGGGGTAATCGACAAATCCATTTCCCTTTGGCATGACCCAAAACTCTGACGCCAGACTCCCCAGCACGGCCTCGATGTAGGGGGCGGGGTCTTCCTGAACTACAGAAAAGGGAACTTCGAAAGGTTGTTTGAACATCATTCTTCGGGTGAAAAATTCAAGGCAGCAGGAGCAACGGCTATACCGGCGGTCGGCACCCCCAAAATCGATCTCTCAATAGCTGACTGCCCCCCCATTTTTTCGATTTGCTTTGAAACCGCAGACAGCTTGGCCGCCGTCGGAATGCTTTTGTCCCAATTCCGGTGCAGATGCCATATAGCGAGCCTAATAAGGTGGCCACGTGTCATGCACTTTATGTCGCCAACGCCAACCGTGACGCCTCCATCGCGGAGCCTTTTCACATCGTCATCAACGAGGGCGGCCAACGAATCCCGGTCATCAGCCAACAAGTGCCGTTGGGTCACGCCTTTAGACCTGCATACAAAAACCGTGTCAATTATGGAAGAATCCGTTCCGCTGATATGAATCGACGCTCCCATTTCCCCCGGGCACGGCAGCGATGCGGAGCAGGTAAGCCCCGCGTCCAGGATGGCTGCTGCAATGGGATAATAGGCATCAAGCTTGTTGTGGTGATATGTAAATGCCAAAGGCGCACCTGGCTTGAGCGCGATGGCCATCTTTTGGAACACAGCCGACAGGCCCTCCGCGAAGTGCTCAAGGCCTCGGCTCATATTGATATTGCCAGTTAATTCGCCTGCGTTTCTCGTTGAGACTCCCCCGAAGAAGCCTTCCTTGTTCATGATGCGCCGCAACCAGACGTAACAGAAATCCATGAGTTCAGCATACTGGACGTTGCCAAAGTAAGGAGGATCCGTAAAAACTGCGTCCAGACTTCCCGGCGTCAACTCAGCAGCGGCGGCATCCCCGCAACGCAGGTCAATCTCTCTCGATTCACTAGCCAATGTTCCGCTCTTGCTACTCCCAATCCATTCGCCGCGAATGGGGACCATAGTCTTGGAGCCCCGGAAGTGACGGATTTCAAAGGGATGATCGCAGTAAGCCTTGGCCCTGACATACTTCTCGACAATGTTCGACCACCCTCCGCTCCCCACATTCGTTCCCTTGGCCTTATCCACAATGCCCAATAGGTTGGACTCACACTCCACCAGCCCCACCGGGAAGCCATGAACCGAAAAAACATCAAGCGATTTCAGTGCCATCGTGTCATATCGGCAGAGCATGTTTTGATATCGCAAAAGGTCCGATAGGTTGGTGGCCAATGCGCGGCGAATGCGTTCGGAGGGCTGGGTGGCGATAAGCCCGCAAATAATCTCCAGCCCCGCCAACTGCCGGGAATTGAACATCTCGGAGTAGTTCTGGTAACCCCAACGATGAAGGCGGTCTGTCTCGTCACCATTAGGAATTGCGTCTGTGGGGACAAAGACCGGGTCCATTCGCCGCTTTGCGGCATCAGCTTCGGCAAATCTTGCCAGGTCATTCTCATCGGGCTTCTTGAAGAACCTTCCCCGATGCTTACTCTTGCATCTGAAGCAGCAATACTCGATTGCAAACATCCGATGGCGCGGAGGACCAAGCTTGCTATGGGGGTACGTAACCCTATTGGCGCAATTTGGGCACTCGCACGAACCTCTTTTGGCGGGGCCTGCAAGCAGAAGAGGCGCCCCACACGACTCACATGAGCCGGGCGCATGCCTGTCGGAGCACTCGGAGAGATCTCCGCAATCTGCGCATACAATCACATTCTTGGGGTGTCTGCGGTCTTCGGCAAGGAGATAGCCTGGAAACAGATCAACTTCATGGCCACATTTGGTACAGGTATGGATTTTGACCCAAAGGAAGTATTTCACGGGGGCAGCCATGGAACCGCAGAGAAGGCATTGCGTTCGATATAGGTGACCTATCTTGGCTTCGAGGTCTGCCAGGACTCTCTCCGCTGCCTTTCTGTACTCCGCGAGATCAATGTTTTCGATCTCTTCCCGAACGATCCACTGAGCCATTGGATTTATGTCGTAACCAAGCACGTTACAACCAAGTCTATTAGCCTCAAGAAGCGGGGTACCGCCACCCATAAAAGGGTCCGCAATCCGCTTTCCGGCAAGATTGTTGGATTGGTAGAAGACCTCCCGCTGTGCGCCGCTATTGAACTCCGAAAGCAGCAAAGAACGGAAGAGTGTTCCCGGCCGCCGGGCGAACCACTTGTGCACAGCAATGATAGGGCGATAGTTCTGCTGAATCTGCTTCTCCCGGAGAGCGAGGTCAGCAATAAATGAAATGTCGAAGTTCTTCTCGATCATTTGCCTCATTGCGCCAAACCGCAGCGACTTCGTGGCGCGTCCTAACTAGGACGGATTTTACCACTTCTTTGAAACGCACAAGTTGAGTTTCGCGATCTATTAAAAGTTAGCGTAAAGCATCCCTCCGTCTGTGAGCGCGTAGCCATCCCGGTCGGTGCCGTCCCGACCGAGCGCTTCTCTCATACCTGATACTTTCGGCATCTCACGACTTGTTCGTGAGGGCTCTTCCCATCCGGGTGGCGAATACATTGCCTCTGAGGTATGCGCCCCACGAACCCGGGCAACATCTCTGTTACCGCGTCCCATCCGCGGCCGGTTCTGGCTTAGGTAACACAGGCAACCTGCCCCGATCCATCGGGGCAGGCTGCCTGTGCCACCATCTCACGACTTGTTCATGAGGGCTTTTTCCACCGCTTGCGGGTTTCGATCCATCACCGTCAAGCAGGCGCAAGGAATCTTCGATTGACGATTTTCGATTGCCGATTGACGAACGAGGCGCGCACGGCGCTTTCCGGACGCCTGCACCCTTGCTCCCATTTCTGTAACGACCTCTTTGACTTGCCAGGCTGTGATTTATAAGTTACAATTAAAGCCGTTATCGAGATTCGCCATTACGTCAACCGCGCTGGAAAAGACGTTTTTGACGATTGGCTGTCGGAACTGGCCGACGCCCGCGAAGGTAGCCAGCCGAGTCAACCGGCTCGCGTCCGGCAATTTTGGCGACTGCAAACCGCTGCGGCAGGGGATGTGCGAGCTGCGGATCGATTGGGGACCGGGCTACCGGGTCTATTACGCAATGCTGGGCAGGGTATGCGTATTGCTCCTTTGCGGCGGTGACAAACGAAAACAGTCGGCCGACATTGATCGGGCGCTGGAGTACCTCAAGGATTATAAAGAGAGGAGCGAAACCTCATGAAAAGTAAAGCCAGCGTCTCCCACGACGAGGCCATCGTTCGGCGGCTCCGCAAGGACCCGGATTTTGCCGCCGAATACCTCAGGGCGGCACTCGAAGATGAGGACGAACCCCGCGTTCTGCTGATTGCCTTGCGCCACCTCGCCCAAGCCCAAGGCATCGCCAAAGTTGCCAAAGCCGCCGGCGTGGAACGCGAGAGTCTTTATCGCGCCTTGTCGGACCGAGGCAATCCTCGCCTGTCCACGCTAGTTGCCGTCACCAAAGCCATTGGGCTCAGACTCACCGTGGAAGCCGCTCCATAATTCGCGGGAGCGAATCCATTGCCTTTTATGCATGCGCCCACGAACCCGGGCAACATCTCTGTCACCGCGTCCCATCCGTGGCCGGTTCTGGCTTCTTAATACCAAATGGTCCGTCAGTTGACGGATAAACTCGCCGTTACGATCGGTGGCCCCCCGGCCGACGTATACCTATGGTGGGTGAGCCATTCATGATAGACTTCACTTGTCGCGGATGGCCTCAGGCCATTACTCTATACAAATTCCAAAGGAGAAAACGCATGAAAAAGGCAATGATGGTTGTCGGATTCACCACCCTGGTTTGCCTGCTGGCGGTTTGGCCCAACACGGCGCGCGCCCAAGACACATTCAAATCCGTTACCGGCACGGCTTTCGAGCACGCGGTGCCCGCGGACTTTTACTTGGAAGGAAACCGCATCCCGGTCGAGAAGCGCAACGCCGTCCTATTGACAAACGCCAAGGGAGCGCGGGTGGTTCTGGGCCTCATCGACACCACGGGATACAGTTCGCAAATCAAGCAGAAGTACATCGGCATGCTGATTACAGAAACCAAGGTTGCCGTCTGCGGTAATGCCCTGGGCGTGGGCAGCTACGGCTTTGGTCTGGACCGCCCCGCCGCCACCAGTAACGCCGACGCCCCATTCAAGATTTATAACCAGGCGGGCGAGAAAGTGGGCGAATGCGCCGCCAAGAAGGACGACAGCGTTAAGCAACCTAAGCCCCTGGCCGTGACCACCGAGGGTGGAGCGTCAAAGCTTTACTTGGGCAAGTACGCCGTTGAAATCAAGTAGGCGCGGGTCCACTGGTTACGCGGATTTAAGAGATAGATCGCGGACCGCAATGGATGGAGCAGGAACATATCGCCTATTGAGTACTCAAATTATAGTGACACGACCCCCTCACCCCCGACCCCTCTCCCCCAAGGGGGCGAGGGGAGAGGGGAGTGCTTTAGTTATGCGACCAACTCCCCTCGCCCCCTTGGGGGAGAGGGGTCGGGGGTGAGGGGGTTTCTCCTTCACCGTATTACGCAAAGGTCTGAAATGTGCGGGAGCCGCTAATTCCCGGTGCTCGAATGAAAACAAAACAGCTCGCAATTTGCCCAAACTTCCGGCCTGGGAGAGCTTTTTCTGCCTTCCTCATCTGGGTAATCTGTGTAATCTGCGGAGTAAGATTGACCGCCGCCGCGCAAGAGCCTCAGCACACGGGAATCAAGGTCGAAGGTTTCGCCACGGTCGTCGAACCGGACAGCATCTCGGTGTTCGATAAGAAGAATCGGGAAATCAAAATCCTAACCGACAAGGACTACACTTCCCTCGTCGGCATCGCCGCCCCGGTGACGGTGTGGTACACCACCAAAGGCGGGGTGAACCACCTGGAAGACATCGTGTATCCCCAGGGGGGAAGCTTCGTCCCCACGAACCAGCTCGGGGAAAACATCAAGCGCCTCATCATCCTGCCCCGGCCGGAAGATGTCGAGAATACCCAGGGGTTGATCAGCGCGATTTCCGCATACCTCACGGACAACGCGGGATGGTTTGTGGCGCCGCCCGAACTGGCAGCGGAAATCGCCAGCCGCACCCATGCTTCCCCTTCCTCTCTGGACGCCATCGACGTTAATACCGGCGAAGTGGATATGCAACGATACTTGGAGCCGCAACGCGCGCTGATGTCGACGATCGCCGAAGAATCGCACTCGGACGCGGTGCTGGAAGTCAGGATCATCAAGGTGCAGGCCAACGTCCGCGCCTCCGTCGCCTCCTGGGATGACATGACGGAGCCCGTGGCCTCCATGAAATCCCGGGTTTTCTCCCCCTTGACGGGGCTAGAAGGCAGTGGCTGGGTCTACGCCGCCACCGCCGACATGAGCTTGTGGAGCCAAACCGGCAAGCTGCTTTGGAAAAAGCGCCGAGGGTTTGCCTTGCTGGGCGTCCAGTCAGGCTTGGGCGCAAAGTATCACGAACGCCCCTTGACGGAGGTCTACGCCAACACTGGCGCGATGGAACGCTGGCTGGAGCAGACCTTGGGACAGTTGGCGCCTCCCCGCCCGGGAACTCCTGCGGGGCCACCACAGACTTCTCCCGAATCCCAAAAATAGGTTGAAAATGCTCGGGCTGGGATGTATTCCAGCAGTCCCCGCTGATCCCCAGAGGTGGGGATTTAAATCCAATAAACATCATCTAGCATCTTGCGTAATATCATCTTTTGAGCTTAGAATACCAGATTGTAGGGGTTGCAAAGCACCATCCCCATCGTGGTGAAGGAGGAGGAACTAGAATGAAGAAGTTAGCGCTATTGGTTTTCACGATTTTGGTATTTGGCAGTCTCTCCTGGGCAGGCTCCAAAACGTTTGTCGGGACGGTGAGTGACTCGCATTGTGGGATGCAGCACGCGACCGCCAGTGACGCGGCCGCCCAGTGCGTGGAGAAATGCGTTTCCGGAGGAGCCAAGTACATCCTGGTTTCCAAGGGAAAGGTCTACCAGCTTGACGCCCAGGACAAGTTCAAGGGATTGGGTGGGAAGAGCGTCACGGTAACGGGCACAATAAAAGGTGACAGCATAACGGTGGCGAGCGTAGCGGAAAAGTCAAGCTAGGTTCACGACGCCTCGTTAATCAACAACGCACGGCCACTCGCGGCCGGAGGGTGGATTTGTGCCTTTTGGAGTTGTACTTTCCGCCAGCATGGGGGGAAGAAGGGACGCCGGCGGATGGCGATGTTATCGCGATCAGTGGCTGAGCGAACCGGCGGTTTACTGATTCTCGCCCTGGCGTAACCTGCCCCCTCACCTGACATCTAAAACCCATGTGATCTCGTCGCTTTCCGAAGGGCGAGCACGATGGAGACGATTCGAAATCGGTCCTGGTATCAGGGAACGAAAATTCACGGAGGTGGGCATGAAGAGAATCCTTTTTCCAGTTCTGGGGTTGTTACTGGCAGCGAGCCTCAGTCTCGCTTTGCCAGGCAAAGACGCCGCCAAGACCTTTGTGGGGAGTATCGGCGATTCGATGTGTGGCGCCAAGCACATGATGCCCGGCGAAAGCGACAAGGATTGCACGCTGGAATGCGTCAAGGGAGGAGCCAAATACATCCTCATCGATCCCAGCGGGAAGATCTATCAACTTAGCGACCAGAAGAAGCCCGAGCAGTTTGCCGGCGCCAAGGTGAAAGTTACGGGCACGCTAAAAGGCGCCACCATCTCCGTGGACTCCATCGTGGCGGCAGAATAACAACTTTGGGAAGCCGGCCCGATGCGCCGACGGCGGGCGCCGAGAGTGGGTTGGCGCGATGTCCTCGGCAGAGAACGGGAATATCAGCTATAATCATGGTGTCAAGTCGCTCTGGGAGGAATTGAAAGACCTTATGGATACAGATCACAGCACGCCCGCCGGCAATGAGTGGAAAGTTCGCCGAGTGGGAACGGTAACGTTCGCAATCTCCAAACCGAAGAGAAAGCCCAACAAGTTGCGCCAGATGCGCCTGAAGAATCGCCGGCGCGCGCGCTAAGCGGCGATGGGCTACCGTAGTTGAAAGCACGACATTCGGAGCACGGCCCAACCGCGGAGGGAATGGCGAAGACCTCTTGAAAATCCTATGGCGAAGGCCCGCATAGGGCGCGCGGGACCGGCAGGACGCATTCGCCTAAGCTGCCTTTTCAACTTAAGACCCAGAGTGGGCGGTCCGAGGGCGCACATCCTCCGCCCATGAGGATTCTCTTCCCTCTCTCGGGCCGACCTTGCTGAGAGCCTGGGCCTTCCTGTACCCAGCTATCCGGTCATTCGCCGCCGCGCCGGCACGCTCGCGCTCTGGCTCTTCTCCATCGCGGCAGCAAGTTCTTCCGCATAGGGCCGATGATTCAGAGTTACGGCTGATACCGCCCCAAACGGAAGGACTGGTCATACAACTTCTGACATCAGGAGAGACTCTATCCATAATGACACTGTCGCAGGATGGGGAAACGCAAGTAATAACGGGGACTCCGTGATGAAATTGAATTCAAACCTTGCAAAAACAATTGTGGTGGGAACTGCCCTGCTGATGATGGCGGGCTTGCTAAGTGTGGCCGTGGCGCCGGCGGACCAGCCGTTGTCGAAGGACGACATCACGCTGCTCCTGCTCGGGAGTTCATCGAGCAAGATTATTCCCATGGTCGAACAGCGTGGCGTGGACTTCCAGATGAATCCGGATCTGGCCAAGAAGTTCCACGACCTGGGCGCCAGCGACGATTTGATTGATGCCCTGCAAAAGGCGGGAAACAAGGCCGCGGCGGCGAAGGTGAGCACTCCTGCCTCTGCGCCGGCGCCCGCAGCAGCGTCCCAACCTAATTTCCCCGCTACGCCGGAACCCTCGCCGGCGGCCCCCTTGGCCCCGGTGGCGACATCCTCATCCGAGCCGGTGATGCACACCCGGCAAGCGGCATCTACAGCGAGCAGACCTACCCTCGAGCGCCCGTCCTTGTCTGCCCCAACCGCACCGGAGCCCTCGTCGGAGGGCAAACCCAACGCTCCCGACGCCCCGGAGCCCCCGGCAGCGGCACCCCCGGCGGCAGCCCCCTCGACGCCGTCTGCACCCACCGCCCCGGCTGATTCGTCAGATTCCGAGCCGGTACTGCACACCCGGCAGTCGAGCGCCCAAGTGGCGAGGCCTGCGTCAAGTGGTCCTTCCCCCGCGTCCGCCTCACCGTCATCTTCAGAGCCGGTTTTGCACGAATCGGCAAAGAAGGAAGCTCCAGCAGCGGCCCCGGCGGTAGCGAGCGCTCCGGGCCTGAAGGATCCCGATCCGCAGGAAATCCAGCACATCATCCAGGAATTTGCCGCCAAGGAAAAGGTCTTTCGCGAGGCCCGCAATAATTACACTTACCACCAGATCAACAAAGTGCAGGAACTCGGCGCCGAAAATGAAGTCGTGGGATCCTATGAGCAGGAGTGGGACATTCTCTATGACGACAGCGGCAAGCGCCTCGAGAAGGTTACCTATGCGCCCGTAAACACCCTAAAGGGTTTGATTATCACCAAGGAGGACATTGAAGGTTTTCGCAATATTACACCCTTTGTCCTTACCACGGACGAGTTACCGGACTACGACATCAAGTATATGGGCCACGTTAAAGTGGATGAAATCACCGCCTACGTGTTTTCTATCCGGCCCAAGGAGATTCAAAAGGACCGGCAATACTTCCAGGGCATCGCCTGGGTTGATGACCGGGACTTGCAGATTGTCAAAAGTGAAGGCAAACAGGTGCCCCAGAACAAGACCCACCACGGGCAGGAGAATCTGTTCCCTCGGTTTACCACTTGGCGCGAGCAGGTGGATGGCAAGTTCTGGTTTCCCACTTACACCATGGGCGATGATACCCTCTACTTCGAGAATGGCCCACCCGTCCACATGAAGGAAATCGTCCGCTACACCGACTACAAGCAGTTCAAGTCGGGCGTGCGCATCCTGACGGTGGAAGAAGTTACCAAGCCCAAGGATCAGACTACAACGCCGGCCGCTCCTTCCCAGAAGTAGCAAGGGCGGGCGGGGGAGACGATTACTTCAGGTGGGGGATATCCGCATTCACCCGTAGCCCCGGCTTGCTGCTACAATTCCTGGCATGAAACCCCTGGAACTGAATTGGCGCGTCGTGCTGGTGCGCCCGCGGAATCCCTTGAATATCGGGGCGGCGGCGCGGGCGCTGGCGAATTTTGGCTTGCTGGAAATGACGGTCGTTGCTCCTTTTGAACCCACGTGGGAGGAAGCGCGCTCGTCGGCGATAGGCGCCGAGGCGGTGATGGCGCGAGCGCACGCTGTGCCCACCCTCGCCGGCGCCATCAGCGAGGCAACGCTGGTGCTGGGCACCACCACCGGCTCCCGCCGCATTCCCGGCCGCGAACTCCTGCCGCTGCCGGAACTCGCCGCCTGGCTGCGCCGCCGCCAAGCGCGAGGACAAGCCGCCCTGCTTTTCGGTTCAGAGAAGACCGGCCTTTCCAACCAGGATATGAGCTACTGCCACGCGCTGATGCGCATTCCCACCACGCCGGAATGCCCTTCCATGAACCTGGGACAGGCGGTGGCGGTTTGCGCGTACGAATTGGTGCGTGCGGGCATTGTCCCGGCACAGCCGCCGCGCCTTACCACCCATCGTTCCCAACCCGCCAACCTGCAAACGCTCGAACACCTCTTGCAGCGCGCCGCCCGCGCGCTGGACGTCTCGGGTTATCTCCAGCCCAAAAGCCGCGCGGCCATGTTGATCAAGCTGCGTCAATTCCTACTCGACTTGAACCTCACCTCGAGCGATGCGCGCATCCTCGGTGGAGTTCTGTCGCAAGTCGAGTGGAAGTTGGAACAGGCGGGCCATCCGAAGTCATGAGCAATGCAGGGGTCTCCCCCAGCGCACCTTAGAAGCTCAGCACCAGGTGCCAAATGTACAGATAAGCCAACGCCTCGTTTTCATTCCAAATGCGCTCCACCAAGGCGCGGTCGCCGCAAATGGGTGGCAGGTCTTTTTCCTTCTCCGCGAAGGGGAAGCACACGCCGGGGCGCGCCTTGGGTGCGGTCACCCAGGCGGGGAGGCCGGGGGTGGCGGCGGGCGCCGGCTCAATATCGAGCTTGGGCGAAGGCGAGGAGGGAGAGATGTACACGCCATACTCGAGCGTTGCCTCCGTCATCGCCCGCAGATTCTCAATGGTGGTGTCGTTTTGCATGATGGCGCTGGCATCCATGATGTAGCCGCCGTCCGCCCCGAGGGTTTCAATCAGCATGCGGCACTGCGCCTTCACTTCCTCGGCGGTGGAAAAAGCCAGCAGCGTGTTCGGCACGCCACCGCTCAGGCAGAACTTGCGCCCCAGCACGCGGTGCACATCGGCGGGATCCCCCCGGTCGATGTGATAGACGATGCTGCCCGCAGGCAATTGGGCGAAGGATTCCAAGTGCGCGTCCCACTTACCCTCGGCGTAGAACAGCGTCTGGTTGCCCTGCGCCCACAACGCTTCCACAATGGGTTTTAGCGTGGGCCAATAGATTTCCGCAAAGTGCTCCCGGGAAATGAACGGTGTGCAGCCGCGATGCATCCAGATGGGAATGGGAATCCGGCGCTCGGGATCGGCGCTGGTAAGGGCCAGCCAGCCCAGGTGCGGCATCAGGGCCTGGCAGGCGGCCAGCACCTTTTCCGGCACCTCCATCAGGTCGAACGCCAGGGCCATGTAGCCGCGCAGCTTGTCAGCCAGGATGTCGAGCGGAGCCTTCAACATTCCACAGATCGCCGAGACCGTGCCGCACTCCCGCCGCATGCGCTCCACCTGCGGGCCAAGGGCGTGGAAGTAGTTCAGCATGGCCATGCCGCCCTTGACGAACGACAGGTTGTTGCGAAACGAAGTGGGAGCGCCTTGGGCGCTGACCTCCGTGCACACCCGCGGCAGCCAGATTTCATACAGGAATCGCACCGGGTCGGCGATGAGGTCGTCGTACTCCTCGCGCCGCATGAACGCATTCTGTTCCGTGGGCTCGCGGTACTGGAAGGCCACATCCGGTCCCACGTCGATGCCCGGCACACCGTAGTAGCGCAGCCCGATGCTCTGGGTGAGACCGGTCCAAACCCACACCATGTTGGGCACCGCAGCATCCCATTCGAAGTCCCGGCAACAGCGGATCACCGCCTCGAAAGCTTTGTTGTAATCATGCGTGATTTCCTGACAGGTAAAGCCGGCGTAACGGGCGGTTATCTCGGCCGCCAATGGGCGCAGGGGGACGCGATCCGGCCGGCCGTTGCGCATGGCGGTCACATAGCGGCGCAATCGTTCGGCATACAGCTCTTCCATCGGTTTGGTGCTGTCCATATTTCGATCCGCAAAAGAAGTCAGCCTATCACAAGTTCAGGCATGGGAGCGATTTTCAAGGAGAATCCCCGGGATTTGATTCTCTATCCCTATGCCACGGGGAGAGGGGGAACCGCAAGGCGGAATGGGCCCCACATTTTGCGGGTGTGAGGGTCTCCTTGCGTATGAGGCTTTCATGACTCTGTAGGTGTGCCGCACCGCGCCATTGACACCGCGACTAGCGCCCTCTGCATTTTGACGCTTTCGCGGAGGGGCGCTATAATTTGTTAGGATTCTCACGGGCTGGGAGGTTTTCTTGCCGCTTTACGAGTACAAGTGCAAAAAATGCGGGCGCAGGATGGAGAAAATCTGTAAATTCTCCGATCCGCCTCTGACCGTCTGTGAAATTTGTGGCGGGGAACTCGAGCAGTTGCTCTCATCGCCCGCCATCCGGTTCAAGGGATCGGGTTTTTACGTCAACGATTACGCGAAGAAGTCGTCCGATGCCAGCGGCAGCTCCCCCGCCGATTCTTCCCCGTCAACAGAAAAAAAGGAATCAGAAAAGAAAGAAACAGGCAAGAAAGAGACAGACAAGAAAGAAATGAAACCCAGCAAGCCGGCTGAACCTGCCAAGGCCAGCCCCAGCAAGGAGTAAGGACGGGTGCTGGGTGCTGGGTTCTGGAAGTCAGGAGCTAAGCATAGGCGTTAGGTGTCAAGAGTCAGGCGCCAAAACTTTACCGATTTCTCCCCATCGCCCAGCACCCAGTACCCAGCACCCAAAACCCAGAACCTAAAGGTGCAGTGACTTAAGGTACTTGCGAAACGCCTTGCCCATGTCCGGGCGTTGCAGGGCGATCTCCACGGTGGCTTGCAGGAACCCGAGTTTGTCACCCGCGTCGTAGCGCTTGCCCTCGAAAACATAACCGTAGATCGGTTCCTTCTCCAGCAATCTCCGAAGTGCATCCGTAAGTTGGATTTCTCCCCCGGCGCCGGGAACCGTGGCGGCAAGGGCCTTCCAAATCGACGGGGTCAGGATGTAACGTCCGATCACCGCCAGGTTTGACGGGGCTTTTGAGGGTGACGGCTTCTCGATCATGTCCTCGATGCGGTAAACCCGCCCCGGGTGCTCAGGGTCCGGCACCAAACGCCCGCGAATGACCCCGTAACTGGAAACCGTCTTGCGCGGAACCCGTTGAATCGCGATCACGCTATGCCCAAAGCGCTCATAGACGTCCAGCATCTGCTTCAAGCAGGGAACCTCATTCACAATGATGTCATCGGAGAGCAGCACCGCAAACGGTTCATCCTCCACCACATTGCGCGCGGTCAGGATGGCATCCCCCAATCCTCTGGGGATTTGTTGCCGCACATAGGCAAAGCGCAACATGCCGGAAATCTTTCGGAGTTGGCGGCGTACCTCCTCCTTCCCTCTCCCTGCCAGCTCGTTCTCCAGCTCGGCAGAGACATCAAAGTGATTTTCGATGGCCTGCTTGCCGCGCCCCGTAACGAACACCACCATGGGGATGCCGGAAGCAGCCACTTCCTCCGCCGCGTACTGCACCAGCGGCTTGTCAACAATCGGCAACATTTCCTTGGGCTGGGCTTTGGTTGCCGGCAAAAAACGCGTGCCAAGCCCTGCTACCGGTAACACCGCTTTGCGGATGCGCATGTTTCCTCGCTCGATTTGTGATTTCAAGCCGCCAAAGTTCCCTTATGATATTCAGTTTATTCCTTTTTTTCCCGCCTCGTCAAAGAATTGCCGATTGCCGATGGCCGATGGGCAGCGGACGTAGCGGCTTCCACCTCTGTGTCGAGCAGACTCAGCCCTCGGCCCTCGGCAATCGGCAATCAACAATCGGCAATCATGGGCCGGCAATTGACAATCGGCAATCGGCAATCGACAATCGTCAATGTGATGTTGGTCCTGGGCATTGAATCGAGTTGCGATGAAACGGCGGCGGCGGTGGTGGCCGACGGCGAGCGGATTCGCTCGAGTGTGGTGGCCTCCCAGGTCCTGACGCATGAGAAGTACGGAGGAGTGGTTCCCGAACTCGCCTCGCGGGAACACTTGCGCGCCATCGAGCCGGTGGTGGACGAGGCCTGCCGGCAGGCGGGACTGACCCTGCCTGAGGTGGACGCCATCGCCGTCACCGAAGGGCCGGGCTTGATCGGCTCGCTCCTGGTGGGGCTGGTTTACGGCAAAGCCTTGGCGCTCGCGCTTGACAAACCCTTAGTGGGGGTTAATCACCTTGAAGGTCACATCCACGCTGTGTTGTTGGAGAATAAAATCGATCGCGCCGCGGGCCGCGCTCTTCCGGAAGCGCGGCTCCCCGCCGTAACTCTGGTGGTCTCCGGGGGGCATACCAGCTTGTTTCACGTCACGCCCAGTGCCCCCAATGCCCAGCAAGCGTCCGCTGGATTCCACTACGCCCAGCTTGGCCACACGCGCGACGACGCCGCGGGCGAAGCTTTCGACAAGGTCGCGAAGTTGCTTGCCCTGGGATATCCGGGTGGCCCGGTTATCGATAAACTCTCCCGCTTTGGCGATTCCCACGCCGTGGATTTTGGCCGCATCAAAATGCGAGGAAACCCGCTGGATTTCAGTTTTTCCGGACTTAAAACCGCAGTGCTTTACCGCGTGCGCGGCACGGAACTGGCGCGCGAGGCCGAAGAGCGCCGCGCCTGGCGCAAAAACGTGGAGCGGCCCACCCTTGACGACCTTCGCAGCCATTGTTCGCAGATGACGATTGACCTTATCGCCGGCTTCCAACATGCTGTGGTGCAGGACTTGGTGGAGCGCACCCTCGCCGCTGCCGAGGCCGCTCTCGTCGACAACATCTTCGTCTCCGGAGGCGTGGCGTGCAATTCCCTGCTGCGCCGGCGTTTCACCGATAGGAACCGGGGATTCCAAGTCTTCTTCCCTTCCCCCGCACTTTCCACTGACAACGCGGCCATGATCGCCGCCGCCGGTTACTACAAACTCCTCGCGGGTGAGCGCGCCGGCGTCTCCCTCACCGCCCACGCGTCTTTCCCCCTGGGCGCAAAGAATCCAAATCTATGCGCATCGGAGTAGATACCGGCGGCACGTTCACGGACTGCGTGGTCTTGGCCGATGGACAGGTCAAAATCCTTAAGGTCTTTTCCACTCCCGCGGATGCCAGCGCCGTGGTGCCGCCGGATTTCAAGTGCAAGGTTGATGAACAGTTGAATTTGGTTTTGGAGAGGCAAGCTTGTAGATTTCCCTAGGCCCTTTGCCGTAGCGTTACTCGCGCAGGGACTGACGATAATACCCGTGCGAACCACCTTGGACTGAGGAGGAAACATGGAACCCATTGATCGACGCGACTTCATCAAGACCGTAGCGGGCACGGCGGGGTTTGCAGCTATGGAAGGCAGAGCGGCAGTGCCGCCCGACGCCGGGCCGGTCTTCCTTTCCACCTGGGTCCACGGCAAGCCCGCCAATGAACGCGCCGCGGAAGTCTTCAAGAGCGGCGGGAGCTTGCTGGACGCCGTGGAGAAAGGCATCAATGTGCCGGAAAGCGATCCCAACGTGACGAGTGTCGGTTATGGCGGGATTCCCAACGCCGAGGGAGTGGTGGAACTCGACGCCGCCATCATGGACGGCGCCCGCCATCGCGCCGGCTCCGTGTGCAACCTGCACATGATCAAGAATCCCATTTCCGTGGCGCGACTGGTGATGGAGAAAACGCGCCACACCACGCTCGCAGGTGAGGGCGCGTTTCGATTCGCGTTGAAAATGGGGTTTGAGCCCCAAACCCTTCTCACTCCCCAGAGCTTGCAGAAATGGCAGGAATGGAAAGCCAATCCTCATCACAAAACGTTTTGGCTGACGCCGGAAAATCACGACACCATCGGCATGGTGGCGGCGGATGGGAAGGGACACGTCGTTTCCGGCTGCTCCACTTCCGGCCTGGCGTTTAAGATTCCCGGCCGCGTGGGAGATTCACCGCTGGTGGGTTGCGGAGTTTTCGCTGACGACAACGTGGGCGCGGCGTCCGCCACGGGCGACGGCGACCTGATGACCAATTACTGCACCAGCATCTCGATTGTCCACCTCATGGCGCGGGGAGCGTCGCCGCAGGACGCTTGTATGGATTTGTTGCAGCACATGGTGAAGACCGACCCACAGAATAAAGATGGCGAGGTCGCGGTGATCGCCATCAATACGCGCGGAGAAATCGGTGCAGCGTGTATGAATGACGGATTTCACCTCAAGTACGCCCTGTGGCGCAATGGTGAGAGCCAGCTCTTGGAATCGGTCAAGTTGATTTAGGGGCGGGGGGGAAGTTTTCGGTTTTCGGTTCTCAGTTTTCAGTCGTCAGTTCTCGAGTGACACCTCACGACGCTTCCTGCCAAAGGAGGCAGCGTTGGAGCGCGGGCATCCTGCCCGCACCATAGCGGGCAGGATGCCCGCGCTCCGTCGGTGGGTTCACCAACAACTGACGATTGAAAACCTATTCCTTCGCCCCTTCCGCGCCGCCGGAAGACCACAGCATCCACACCAGCACGGCCGCGGCAAGGAGAGCGAGCGCCACACCGTTCTGGAGGAAAAACGCATTCTTTTGCGCGAACAATTCCACGAGCGGTTCCGCCGCCAGGGTACAGAACAGAACTATCAGGTATGCCAGAATGTTATCGCGAAGGAAGAACGCCACCACCAAGGCTGCCACCAACAGGGGCAGGACATCCATCAGCCAGCCGACGCCAAAGGCAGCGAGCGAGTGCGCATGGGTGGGTCCAAGGGACACGAGCACCAATGCCAGTCCCACCCACAGCCACCAAGCCCGCTGTCTCCAGCCCGCGCGGATGATGAAAATAACCAACCCCATCAGCGCCGCATAGGTCAGGGTGCGGATTAGAATCGAAAAGAGGTACCCGGCAGCCGGCCACGGGGTGCTTAAGATGACGGGGAAGAGATCTTCTTTGATGGGTGCGTAGGCATGGAACGCGCTGGTGAGAAGGGCCTCGACGCGCGCCAATCCCGTGGCGGCGGCCAGGCTCAAAACCAACGCCACCAGGGCATCGCGACGCCACACGCGCCGCGCTGCTCCGCTAAAAAGGTTCCAGGTAGCGGGATAAAGGCTGGCCACGGAGCCGATCAGCAGCCACGCGAGCAATCCCTCCGCGAGGGGTACCACTGCTACGGTGACGGCAATGAACAACTTCCATACCGGCAGAGGCATTGAGGTGTCGTAACCTCGGTAGACCAAGGGAAGACTGTTCAACGTTCCAAGAAGCCCCAGAATGGCAATAAAGACCCCGACCTTCGCCGAGCGCTTCCACTGCATCTGCCCGGACCGGACCAGGTTCACGAACACAATCAGGCCGCCCGCCACCAAGGCAATAATGGTCATGATAGAAACAACAATCATGACGTTATTAACCATGGTATTGGCCTCCTGCGCGCGCTCCCAATCTTCCGGCAACTTAAAGGAACGAGAGAAGCCCACCACCTGATCGCCGGCGATGTCCACGGCCAGGCGATAATGCGCGTCGCCCACGTTGCGAGGATCGCCCGCCTTGGCTTGCCAAACCAGGTCGTAATCCTCGCGGGCTTTGCGTTTGGTCGAGTCGGAGCTTTGCAGTTCAAAATCCTCCAACCGGTATCCGTGCTCCCGCACCGCCTGTTCCGCCAGCCCCCGAGCCTGGCCAGGGGAGAGAGAAGCGCCGGGGGCATTCTCTTCCAGGGTGTGATGAAATCCGAAGACCTCTCCCGAAACCGGATCGACGAATACCTGGTATTCCTCTTTTTCCAGGGGACGGTAGTAGCGCACCACCCACAAAGCGAGGCGGGTTGCCTGGCGGTAGATCTGGTCTGCTTGCTCCAGAGGTTTTCGCTCCGCCAGGTAGTGCAGCGCCGATGAGGAGACATTATCATTTATCCACGCGACGTGGTGGTAAGTCGCCGGGTCAATCTTCCGCTGCCGCAGGAAATTGCCGGCAATGCGCAGCGCGTCCTGCGACGATTCACGCAGAGCGATGCCCTTGCCAAATCGGTAGACAGGGATGAATGCCAAGGCGGCAAAGATCGCTGCCAGCACGCCCGCCAGAATCAGCCGCGACGGCGAAAGGGGCTGGTAAGCCAGTGGCGTTTCGGCTGCGGGGGCCTCCTGCGGGAGGGGCGTGGGGGTTATCACGGCGGCATTCAAGAGGGCGTCTTCCTCCGCAAAGGTACCGGTCTTCAAGTAGGCGGCCAGCGCCACGATGAGGGGGATGAGCATGATCCCCGCCGCCACTCCGCCCGAAATCATGAGGTAATGATTGGGAGAGCGCAGCAAAAGGAAGGCCGTGTAAAGCGCATCCACGGAGTAATGCCAAATCAACGTGGCCAGAATCCCGAATCGCAACATGATGAGGCCAACGATCACACCGCCAAAACCCACTTCCAGGCCGCGAATGAAGAAAGGTTGATTGGGATAATTCGAGTGCAGAAATCCCCACATGAACGCTGGCAGCAGGATGGCCAGCGGCCCCGACTTCAGATATTTCCGTAGGAAAGGAATGGCAAAAGCGCGGAATTGGATCTCTTCCGAAACCGCCGGGAAGAATCCAATGAACAGGACCATCACCCAGGGGAAGCGGGTATTGAGCAAATCGGTAAAGGGGACCTCCGCCGGCGCCCACGCGCCGAGTTTATTGGCGGCAAGGTAGAACACCGTCTGGTAGGCAAAAAAGAAAAAGGTGAGGGAGATGCCCACGACGTTTGCGAGGAAGAAAGATCGCGTCCGCAGGCCCTGCCAACTGAGGTAGCGCCGAATCGACAGGAAGCGCGGGTAGGCTTCCCGATAGACGGGTTCCGTGCTGGCCATCAGCAGGAAGATAAGTGCGCCGAGTCCCAGGGCGGAAAGAAGGTTATTCACCACGTAGCCGCTGACAAAGCTGGAATAGGAATCCGTGGTGTGATAGTCGAATTCCGCCAGCGAAAACGTGTTCAACTGGCCGAAGAAATAGAGCAGCGCCGCAACCAAGCCGAAGCCCAGCGAGAGATAAATGGGCACATTACGTTTGCGCAGGTGCTGAATGAGGAGGGCGAGTCCGGCGATGCACAACAGAAACCAGGGAACCTCATCCACGAGGTTCGCGGCCTCGTTGCGGGAGCGCAATTTCTCGTAATCGCGCGTCCAGCCTTCGGGAATCTTCACGAACTCGCGGTAGCTCGCCACCTGGTCGCCCTCCACCCCCACTTCCAGGCGCAAGCTGCCCTCACCCAAATCCACATCTTTCTGTTTCCAGGTGAAGGAGGAATCGGTTCGGGCCGGGCGCTTCTCGCTGACCGAATCGACAAATTCCAAACCTGCCAGGTCGCGCCGCACGACCTCGACGAGAAACTTTTCCGCCAGGGCCCGCGCCGCCGCCGAATCCAGATTCGCGCCGGGCGCCGATTCCGCCAGCTCGCGGCCAAATCCCACCACCTGCCCGGCGGGAGTGACGTCCACGCGGAATTCTTCCTTCTGTTGCGGTTTGAACCAGCGATGCGACCAATGCCAGAGATGGATGGGGCCACGCGTCAGAGTGTTCATGCGCGTCAAGCCTTGCGTGCGTTCGAGGTAGACTTTGGCATCGTCATCGTAGGCAAACACCGCGGCGTGCCGGTAGCCGTCGACACTCCAGCCGCGCTCGGCGAGGAATTTCGTGGCCAGGGGAGTGGAATCATCCCGGTTCACCCGGAATTCGATGGCGGCTTCGGGAAAGGCATGAGAAAAGTATTTCACCCCAATGCCCAGAGAGATGGCCGCAACAATGATGGCAATCGCGATGACCCGGCGATCGGCAGAATTTAGATGAGTGGACATGAATTCCCCTTCCTAAGACACGCGCAAAAAATACCAAGGATTATACCCGCAGATGGCCATCCTACACGAAAAAGAAGGGTGCCACGAACCTATTCTGGAGGTCCGCGGGCGCCGCATTTGCCGGGTATGCTTTCGTGGCGGCGGGGGAGTTTATCGCGATCGTATGGAGTGAGCAGCGGCGTAGTGCAGACGTGGGCGCATTTTGGATTCGTCTGGGGCGCAGAGCATGAGTAGCGCAAGGCCCGCCCTTCGGCCTTGCGGCTTTTCCATGGGCAGGGCCGCAGGGCCGAAGGGCGGTCACCTCGCGCCACCTGCTCCGCTGATTGAAACCTGCGGCTACGCCGAGTCCCAAATTCTGCGCGCAGATGGCACGTGCCTCACCATGCTTCGATTCGGATACCCTCGACGGCGCTGAAGTGCGCGTCGCGGGTTACCAGCGTGAGATCGTACTGCTGGGCATGGGCGGCAATCCAAATGTCATTTTCAGGTATTGGACGCCCCTTGGCTCTTAGCGATTCCCGAATCTTTCCATAGTGGCGGGCCGTGGAGACATCGCAATTAAGGACCACGAATTTGGCCGCAAGCTCGTCCACCCTGGACAAATTGGATATCACGCGGGCGGACTTTCGTGCGCCATAGAACAGTTCTCCCAGGACGATACTGGAAAGGAATGTCAATCCACCCTGGTTCAGGGAAGCGCGCACCGCGTCCTCGCCCGCCAGGAGGGCCACGGCAATATTAGTGTCAAGGAGAAAGCTACCAGGCATTCGCGTCGACTCTTTCGCAGCCTTCCTCGATCGCGCTCATCATCTGGCGAGCGTCTTCGGCAGTTATGGCTCCGGTGAGCGGCAACAGATCTTGGGCGGGAACTCCTTGCGGTTTTTGGCTTGCCAGCGACCTGACGACTTCCAGCACCAATTGTTGTTGCGACGCCGGCAACTCGTGCAGCCGGGCAACGATCTCCTGAGTTATCGAAGGTTCCATGGCGAGTTCTCCTCAGCCCAACCAGAAACTTCTCTCGATTAGGTCCCCTGGGCCCACCAGGAGCACCTGAGGGGATTATAAACTGCCTTTCGTCCCCGCGACAGGAATTCAATCCATGAACTCAACCCGCGTTTTTCCGTTCCGGGTGCCACTTGCCACTCATCACACGTCACTCAGCACTTCTCTTGGCCCGTCATCCGGCCCCGTTTCCCGTGTCCTGCCTGCGGGCCGAAGCCCTTCGGCGGGCGAAGGCCCGTGTCCGGAGCGGCGTTCGCAGGGCCATCCAACGCGGGCGCTCTGGTCGGTGGCGTGGTGGCACTGGCACTCTTGCCTGTACTTTATGCATAAGATGCATCTTTATTGAGCACCCCGATGCATCGGGGCGCCACGCCACATGCCGCCCATGATAGGCCTTGCACCCGTATCCCCCAGCCGTCATTTCCCGAGGGAGTGTCGCGCAAGAGGGCCAGGTGCGCCCACCGCGCGCCACCTGCTCCGCGCAGTATTTCGTCCTTTGTTTTCCGCTTCCCAAGCCGGAGGAAGCTCATCCCCTTCCCGGGGAGGATTGCCCTTTCCGGCGCGGGCGAGAATCCGCAGAGTTTCGCGGCGGTTAGCGCGGCCGGCGCGCTCGCGGAAGTATTCCGCCGTGCGCAAAGTAGAAACCTTCTCCGCCACCGCCACATTGATCAACTGGTTTAAAGCCACGCCTTCCGATTCCGCCAACTTGCGGGCCTCCGCCATCAGCGAGGGAGCGAGTCGCAAGGCAAAATTACTTCTTCTCATGGATTTGAACTCCTTATCCGTCCGAGCGCCGCGCCGGGCAAAATCACTACACAACCAAAGTCCCTGCCGGCGGCTTCAAAATCTCGCTGGTTAAATGTGACGATGGCATCCGCGTTCCCGTTTACGGCAGTTTCCAGAACCATTTCGTCATTGGGATCGGATAACCTCGGACGCCAGCGAAAGGAAAGACTGACCGGCTGCGCGACCCCGGCGAGATCGTCCAGGACTCGCCTCACTTCCGCCACCTTAAGTCCGCACGCGGCCAGGTGTTCCGGCCGGTTGAGAACCGCCTCGTACTCCAGGATGAGGGGAACGGAAAGCAGTAATCGGAAACTACCACGGAGCGCGCCCAGCAAGAGCTGTCGGGATGCCCCCCGGCTGCTTCGCAACGCCGCCACCACCACATCCGTGTCGAGCACTAAGCCCAGTCTCACATCTGTAGGATATTGCAAGCAATATCACATGTCAAGTGCGCACAGGTGGACACACTCCCCCGCCTCCGGGCTCATCATCCGGCCCCGTGTACGGAGCGGCTTTCGCCTGGCCATCAATCTCGGGTGCTTTGACCGGTGGCGTCGCCGCCAACAACGTGTCTCGTAGGTGCAGGCCTCGTGTCGCCTCCCGCGTCGGCATGGCCGACTTCCGGGCACCCACGAGGGGTGCCCCTACGAGACCCGCCGCCCATGGTAGGCCTTGCACCCGCGTCCCCCAGCGGTCATTTCCCGATGTTGCGGCGGTAGAGTAGGAGAGAGGGCGAGCCCGTGAAGAGGCGGCCCACTCTCCCCTCGGCGAACCGGACGTGAAGGTTTCCCTCATCCGGCTCTCCGGAAAGTTTCCGACCGCAGGCA
>Ga0326728_10003031_pt1 | contig 53860 bp, 47 predicted proteins | sample MB3enrmetagenome_FD_207602 | JGI IMG/M metagenome (GOLD analysis project Ga0326728, IMG submission 207602) | Lab enriched peat soil microbial communities from McLean, Ithaca, NY, United States - MB31MN | ecosystem: Environmental > Terrestrial > Soil > Wetlands > Peat | place: USA: New York... | reverse complement strand
TCCATCTTTTTCCATCAATCCACGAAAACGGCAGCGGCGATCAAACTCTTCTTCCTTCTGTTCCCGGCTCTCCGCTTCTCGCTTTTTTGTTCCTGCCCTGCCTTATATTCCAAGATACCGGGCGTAAAGTGCCCTGGCCCTGGCCTGATCGGTAGTACCCATAACGATGGCCCTGCCATCCGGAAATATAACCATTTCCCCATCATCGTTCTTAAAACGAATCAGCAGGCCGCTCTCACTTACATGACCAACCTGTTCCAGCCTTTTGCGCAAGGAGGGGAAGTCAAGCTCCACGGCTTGCGGAGGGCTCACCTGGACCGAATTGCGCCCGCAAAGAGAGGTTGTCCAGGAAACCTGGCGGGCTTCCAGGAATTCAAAATTCTTAAGGGCGCAGCATGGGCATTCTTCATCCTTCTGAACCTTCATCAGCTCAAAGGAACTATTCCAGACATCGACATACAAAAGGCCGACTTCGGCAGGAGCGGCGCCCAGCAGTATCCTTAAGGCCGCCGTCACCTGCAGGGATGCCACTACCCCCACGGCTGCATTGAGCACACCCGCCGTATCGCAGGTGGGGAAGGTACCCGGAGCGGGCGCCCCCGGAATGATGCACCTCAAACAGGGGCCGCTTTTCGGCAGGACCGGCATCACCATTCCGATGGTGCCGAGAACGCCTCCGTACACCCAGGGTTTTCCAAACTTGACACAAACGTCGTTGAGCAGATACCGGGTCTCGAAATTATCCGTTCCGTCGAGAACAAGATCGACACCGGCGAGCAGGGATTCCGCATTTTGCGTTGTCACATCGACTGCCATCGACTCGATGGATATCGAAGAATTGATTGCCCGCAGACGCGTGGCCGCCGCCTGAGCTTTGGGGATGTTTGCCTTCGCGTCGCTTTCTTCGAAAAGCACCTGCCGTTGAAGGTTGCTCCACTCCACCAGGTCGCGGTCCGCAATCAGAATTCTGCCCAGACCCGCCCTGGCCAGCAGATTCGCCTGAAAGCCCCCGAGCGCCCCGCATCCAACAATAAGAACGGTGCTCTTCGCAAGTTTGAGTTGTCCGTCTACGCCAATTTCCGGCAGGATCAGATGGCGCTGGTAACGATTCTTATCTGTCGAACTCATTTCCATCCCTGTTCACCCCTCACTGCTCGCTGCTGTCGATCCAGCCTCCCCCCAACACACGGTCTCCTGCAAAGAAAACAACGGCCTGCCCTGGAGTAACGGCCCTCAGGGGACGGTCGAACCGGACCCGCGCCGTTGCCGGTCCGGTCGGCTCGACAGTGGCGGGAATCGGCATTTGATTGTAGCGAACCTGTACGGAACAGCGGAGCCGCTTGAATCTCGGGGTCAGGGCGTGCCAGCGGACACCGGAGGCAATCAGCCCCCGTGCAATCAACCCTTCTTTCCTGGTTGTGAGAAAGACCGAACCACTTTCCGCATCAATCGATTTCACCCAGGCAGGTGAGCCCAGAGCGATCCCCAGCCCGCGCCTCTGCCCTACGGTAAACTGGTGTATCCCTGAATGTGTGCCCAGGGGCCGGCCCTGTTCGTCGAGAAAAGGCCCCGGCCTTGCGGCTTCATTGAACCGGAGCCGCAAACCTTCCGGGTAGGCTGTTCCCTTAGAGACAAAACAGGCGTCCTGGCTTTCCTGTCTGTCGGCATTGGGCAGGCCCATGCGCCGCGCAATGGAGCGGACCGTGTCCTTGGTGAGCGCTCCGACCGGAAACATTGCCGCTGAAAGCCTGTCCGGGCATATCGAAAAGAGAAAATAGGACTGGTCTTTCCGGGCATCGGCGCCACGCATGAGAAAGGCATCGCCATTTTTTCTCACACCGACCCTGGCGTAGTGTCCGGTGGCCAGTTTATCGGCCCCCAGGAACCCGGCGTAATCAAGCAGCAAGCCGAATTTGATCCGTTCGTTACAGATGACGCACGGATTGGGTGTCCGGCCGCGTGAATACTCCTCCCAGCTTCGGAGCAGGACAGCCTCTTGGAAGGGTTGACGGCAATCCAACACATAGTGATGGATGCCAAGACGACCCGCAGCGGCGCCGGCCTGGGCAATGGAGTCGGTCCCGCAGCACGAGCCTCCCTCTACTGACTCATGGCATGCCTGGAGCTGAAGAGTGACCCCGACGACTTCAAATCCCTGCTCCAGAAGCAGAGCGGCCGCAACGCTGGAGTCAACCCCGCCGCTCATCGCCGTCACGACGCGTTTTTTTGCCAACATCAACAACGCAGTCCTTCCACCAGCTCCTGCAGGACCTCGACAACACTGTCAATTTCCTCGACCGTGTTGTCCCCGCTTAGTGAGAAGCGAAGGCAACCGGATGCCTGGTCGGTCGAGCATCCCATAGCCGACAGCACATATGAAGGTTCGCGCGTATCGGATTGACAGGCAGACCCGGTGGAAACGGCAATCCCCTTCAAGTCAAGATTTATGGCGAGCAACTGCCCATCCACGCCCTCGAAACTCATGTTTGAAGTATTCGGCAGACGGTTTTCCGGACACCCGTTCACCTTAACCCCCTTCACCCGCTCTAAAATCCCTTGTTCCAACCGGTCGCGGAGAGATCCAATAACGGAATTTGCTTCACCAAGCCGCATCCCGGCAAGCCTGCAAGCCTGCCCGAAACCGACGATGGCGGCGACATTTTCCGTCCCGGCCCGCCTCCGGCGTTCGTGATGGCCGCCATGGACCAGAACCGGGCCGGTTACGCCCGAGCGGACATAGAGCGCACCACAGCCCTTGGGGCCGTGGAATTTATGGCCGGAAAGGCTCATCAAATCGACCCCCAACCAGTGCGCATCAATGGGAATTCGCCCGGCCGCCTGAACTGCATCCGTGTGAAACAATATTCCCCTCGACTTTGCTATCGCAACGGCTTCCCGAACAGGTTGCAACGTGCCGACTTCGTTATTCGCGAGCATAATGGAGACAAGGATAACGTCATCGGCAAGGGAGTCGGCAAAAGTTCCCGGATCTATGCGCCCTTGGCCGTCAACGGGAAGATAGGTCACCTGAAATCCCTTCTTTTCCAGATAGCGGCAGGAATTCAAGACGGCCTGATGCTCAATGGCTGTGGTAACGATCCGGCTGCCCGGCTTTCCAACCGTATCGGCGATTCCCAGCAATGCCTGATTGTCAGCTTCGGTTCCACCGCTCGTGAAGACGATCTCATCGGGGGACGCGCCGATCAAATTCGCCACGCGCTCCCTCGCTCGATCCATGCCACGCCTCGCCTCCTGCCCAAACCAGTGAATGCTTGAGGGGTTCCCGTAATGATCCCGCAGGTATGGCAGCATCTCTTCCAGCACTTCAGAATCCAGACGCGTGGTCGCATTGTTGTCCAGATAGATGCGTTTCATGCCGCGTTCACCGACTGTCTGTTCACCGTTCACCTCCTGACGGCTTCATTCATTGCGCCGGTCCTGTATCCCTGGAGATCGAGGGTGACGTAAATATATCCGGCTTCTCTGCATGCGGCGACGACTGCCTCACGCATCCCGCGCTCAAGCATCCGTTCCATATCCTCGACCATAAGTTCAACTCTGGCGAGAGTTCCGTGGTCCCGGACGCGTAACTGGCGAAATCCCAGGCTACGCAGTCGTGCTTCGCTCTTGTCGATGCGCTCGAGACGCTCCGGTGTGATCGTTTGCCCGAATGGGATTCTTGAGGCCAGACAGGGCGAGGGAGGCCTATCCCAATTAGGAAGACCGTAATATTTGGCAAGGCTTCTAATTGTCTCCTTGTCGATACCGGCTTCCAGGAAAGGAGACCGTACGCCAAGTTCACGTACCGCCTCCATACCCGGCCTGATATCATTAAGGTCATCGGTATTGCTTCCTTCGATGACGAAGGGGAGTTTTTCTTCGCGCGCCTTTTCCAGCAACCGAGTCAAAAGGTTCTTCTTGCAAAAATAGCAGCGGTTGGGGGGGTTGTCTTTGAAGTGCCGATCATCGAGTTCCCCGCTTTCCAGGGTAATCCACCGCACGCCGATATCCGCCGCTATGCTTCCGGCAGACTCCAGGTCGTGCGCCGGAAAGCTTGCCGAAGTGCCTGTAGCGGCCAGCACTTCCCGGCCAAGGGCTCTATGCGCAGCCGCCAGAAGCACCGAACTGTCAACTCCCCCCGAAAAGGCGACCAGCACGCCTCCCATTTCCTTCAAAATCGCTTCCAGTTGTCGCGCCTTGGCTTCCATCACCATAGCCCCTCCGGCCGCACACTCCGCGCTGAGCTGGTTCTTTCCCATGGCCGGCAACGATAAATCAGTTCCCGGCAACTCTCCAACATATGGATGTTATTGTTTTCTCCGATTATGGTATCGACAGAATACAGCAGAGTCAAGATTCGGGTCTATGCGCGGCAAGGTAACCCCGGCATTTTATCTAGGAATCCAGATCCGAGGTCACCTCTATTCCGTGCTCCTCGAGATCTGAAACGATAGGCTTCAGGTCGGTTTTCCTGAGCCGGATGGAATATGAGTACTCGGGCCCCTCCTCGGAAGGCAGGTGGCAGATGCTGATGATTTCGCCTCCATGCAGCCGGACAATCCTGGTCAGTTCCGGCAGAGGGTTGGGAGAGCCGGCAACCTTTACATCGAGCCGCATGGAATCGGAGAAAAGCCCCAGGAAAGTGATGAACGCCGAAAGGACATCGGCAACGGTTATTACTCCCACCAGACTGCCGTTCCTGACAATAGGCAGACCACCCACACGGTTTTCCAGCAAAATGCGCGCGGCATGCTCGAGCGGCGTCTCGGGATGGGCAGTAAGCGGCTTTCGAATCATCACATCTTCAAGGGTCAGCTCCTCCAGCATGGAAGCTATGAGGACTCCCCTCAAGTCCGCATCCGTAACCCATCCGAGCAATTTCATACGCTTATCAACAACCGGCAGATGTCGAATGGATTTCTGTTTCATCAGGGCCATCGCTTCCTGAATGGAGGCTTCCTTCCTGATCGTTATCACATCGGTTGTCATCCAATGGCGCACTATCACGAGGACTCTCCTCGAAATCGTAAGGAGTAAGGAGCCTAAAACCCGGACCAAACTAAAATTAGTCAGTGATTACAGGCAGTTTTAGAGACGAAAGGAAGGCTAAGCCAAATCCCTTCAAAATGCAAGATCTTTTCTAAATTGATGAGGCCGAGATCAAGACAGCGCACGCGACCCAAAACGCGCAGAATAACTTGGCCAGGCGCGACTTAGTCTGGAAAGCCCGCTGATGCAGGCCCCAGAAGATTAGTTCACAGGGATGCGCATTATGCTCCCAAAATGCACCGGAGCATGAACAGGCGAGCAATTTCCCCCTTAGATGTCAACTCTGTGTTGCGTGCTTGAGCTGATTGGGAGCTGAGGCTTTCCTCAGATCCCAATCACACCCGCAGACTCACCTGATTGAGGCTGGCGGCCCCGATGAGTTTGGCTATACTGACGGTTCTGTCCCCGAGCATGTTGCAGTAGCTTCCTAGTTCGTTATCGTACCAGCCGTAAATAACGGCCTGGGTTACCGGCACTTCGATAAACCTGGATTTTGCCCGGAAACCGCCTGTTTCGTTTTTGCCTTTCTCGCGAGATCCCATGTCCAGAGTTACCTGACTGGCATCGCCCGCCTTCAGGTTTTCGAATGCGGCGGCCAGGCGCTCGACGTCAATGTGAACAGCCGATGTACGCGTGTGATTTTCGACCCCTTCGATAACCGCAGCGGCCCGGGGCAGTCCTATGATATCGGAGGACACATTCTGTTCTTCAGAAAAAACCAGGTACCCCTCGGGAAAATGGGAAATCGCTTTTTTGTAAATATCGTTTATCAATTCACGGTTGACCGCGTTGGCTATGCTCTCGTCCTGAATCATCAATGCCAGGATTATGAGCGAGCCCGTCGTGACCGGAACACGCACCGATTCGGCGATGAAGCCTATTCTTTTCATCTCCGGTATTACGAGGCCAAGCGCCTTTGCTGCTCCCGTGCTCGTGAGGATGATGTTGTTGAAGGCCGAGCGGGTCTTGCGCAGGTCGGTCGCCCCTGCCCCCGGTGAGCGGTCCAGCACGGATTGGGAACTGGTAGCAGCATGAACGGTAGTCATGGCCGCGGAAAGAATGCGTTCGGCCCCGAAATAATCAAGCAGAGGTTTAACCATGTATGCCAGGCAGGTCGTGGTGCAGGAGGCATTCGATACAATCAGGTGTTTCTTGGGATCGTAGTCCGAATCGTTTATGCCCATGACGGTCGTCACGGCATCCGGGGGTATTTCCCGGAGCTTGTCCTTTATTTTGAAAGGGGCCGATACGATGACTTTTTTTGCGCCCGAAGTAAAATGACCTCGAACGGAACCTTTGGGGTCATCGGGAGAAATAGTCGGATCGATAAAAACGCCTGTCGCATCCACGACGAGGTCGACCCCGTGTTTTCGCCAGTCGATATTGGCCGGATTTCTGGAGTTGCGCAGAAAAGTGGCTTTGATTCCATCTATCATAAAACTGCCCGACTTTTCGTCAATCTGTTCAATGACCCTGCCGGCCCTTGAGCCGTAGAGATAATTGTTCAAAGCTCCGTAGGTTGAATCCTTTTCAAGAAAATGTGCTATGTCGGCAAGCCTTGTGCCCACCTGCCGGCCAATGTTGACGACGATCTCCGAGAAGTATTTTCGCTCCACATGGTGCCAGATCGAAAGCTTGGCTATTCTCCCGAGCCCATTTATGCCCAGTTTCATCGGAATCATTGTCTCCTGGTCCATCATTGCCTCCGTTCCCGAAAAAGATGAAAAATCGAATCGGTATAAGAGCCATTCCAAAAGGAACGGCGCAAAACGGGATTCAAATCCCGATGAAAACTTTATATCGAAAATATTAAAATTAGACTAGCGAACTTGAACATTTATTTAAATGACGAAGAGCGGGCCGACATTAAAATTAAAGCCGGTTTAGAGCCTCTGTCCATCTTGGGATACCAGCCCGCTCCCGTCTCTTGTCTTCGTAACTCCGGGACCCGACGCCTTGCCCTCTCACCCATTTCCTCTCACAGTGAAATCATTATCCAGGGCGCGGCTACCGGATGACCGGCTTTCGGCCGAGGTGAAGATCGTGAATCTTCTTTTTGATTTCCCGAAGCCTGTTGGAAGTGTCTTCGGAAGCCCAATGAGGCTCACTGATCGCAAACGCCGCAACGGTTGCCTCTCCGAGCATGCATTCAGTTGCCTCACACCATTCATCCCGGCACACTTTCCTCAGCTCGGAGACATCGTTCACTATTTCTTCAAGCCTCTGCAGCGAGTCTTCGAAAGAATCGGAAAAATCGTTCCACGAAAGATCCCCGAATTCCCGCTGCTGAGCGGAATCAATCGCATCTTGATAGTTCATTCCATTCTTCTCCTTAAAATCTATTCTCACGGCCGCCTCCTTAATCCCTTTCCGAGACGGGCCGCTCGTCTTAACCAGTTCATAAGATAAGTCCGAATGGAAGAACTGCTAACCATCAGCGGGTGAATCGGCTGCTTTTATGTCTATCTTCAAATGAGAGTTCCAAAGCGAGATTTTTCCCAATGGCAGCGTGAAATATATCGGCGACCAGTGCATACAATGTTTGGACGGCAATTGGGGACCCAATGAGTTTGAACTGAAATTGAGGCAAAAAATGCTGGATGACCTTTCATCCCGAGCATTTCAGATATACGGCCCGGCCCAGTGCCGAGCCGGACCGGAGAAGGGTACTCGGGGTAGCAAGTAATTGTCTTTTTGGTGAAAACGATTTCAATACTCAACGGGTCGTACTGAGTGAGCTCCGTCGAGAGTGAATGGGTAACAGAATTCCAGGACATGGCTATTCATGAAAGTTTGAGCACTCATTTTATTACCATCTCGAAATTTCCCCCGCCTGAGTGGTGTAAGATCCACCGGTAGAACGAGTGGAAACCTTTTCACCCCAATGAATGATAGTGCCGGGCAGAAAAAACAGTTTTAAAACCTAGCCGGATCATCTATCTTTGGAGAAAATAAATGATCCAAACATATCTGGATATGAAAAAAATCCAACCGGAGAGGTCCGAAACGGTGCGCCTTGCTCCTAGGACAAATGGAGAGGCTAACAGGCTTTCTTTTGAGGACAGATCGGTCCACGATTGGTATCGCTTCGTGCTCTCGTTCCCGCCCCATCTTGTCCGGACCTATCTCAACCGCTTTGGTGTAACGGGAAAACAACGTGTTCTTGATCCATTCTGTGGGACCGGGACAACTATCGTAGAATGCAAGAAGCTCGGAATACTCTCACAGGGAATAGAAGCGAACACCTTCACAGCTTTTGCGAGCATGGTTAAATCTGATTGGGGTGTAGACCCGGCTGGTCTTGCAAACCATGCCGCAAGAATCGTCGAAATTGCCGAAGAGAAGATCGAGAGCGACAAAATCGACATGGAACTCTCGGCTGATGCTGAAAAGATCCTTCTTAGAGGATCTATCAGCCAAAAGCCCTTGAAAAAGGTGCTTGCGCTCCTTTCGGCTTTGAATGAAGCGAGATCCCCGGCATTTAGGAACCATGAATTTCTTGCATTAGCCAAGACACTGGTTTTCACGGCGAGCAACCTCAATTTCGGACCCGAGGTCGGAATAGGAAAGATAAAAGCCGATGCCCCGGTACTGCTGAGCTGGCTTGAGGACATTCGGACCATGCGTCAGGATATTTTAAAGCTGAAAGACAGGGCGAGCATAGCCAGTCAAATCTTTCAGACCGATTCACGGGATGCAGTCAGCGAACTCGAACCGGGATCGATAAACGCGGTTATCACCTCCCCACCCTATCCAAATGAGAAGGATTACACCCGGACCACCAGGCTTGAGTCGGTAATTCTTGGATTTATCAATAACGGGAAAGAGTTGCAAAGCCTTAAACGGAGGTTGATAAGATCAAATACCCGGAATATCTACAAGGGTGATGCCGATGATGCATATATTGCCGGCTTCCCTGAAATCTCGATGCTTGCGGATAGGATAGAGGCCAGGCGGGTTGAACTTAACAAGACCAGCGGATTTGAACGGCTCTACGCCAAAGTTACGAAGCAATATTTCGGCGGAATGGCCCGCCACCTTGCAAATCTGCGGCAGGCGCTTGCACCCGGAGCATGCCTGGCGTATGTGGTGGGCGACCAGGCTTCTTTCTTTCGAATCATGATTAGAACTGGAGAACTACTCTCACAGATTGCCGTTTCTCTCGGTTATGAGCTTATAGGCATAGACCTTTTCCGAACACGACTGTCAACCGCAACTCGAAGCCAGCTTCGCGAGGAAGTTGTCCTGTTGCGTTGGCCGGGCTGAATGGATCAAATTGAAAAGCCACAAAAACCGTTACGTCCAAATAATCGAGCGTATTTTCCTGTCCCATTACACTGAAGGGGCAGAGGAAATTTTTTTCGAGAGAGAAGAAATTGTCAAAATAGCCCGCGAATCAGGGATATCATTACCAAAGAATCTGGGTGATATCATATACAGTTTTCGGTATAGAGCCCCTCTTCCTGACTCTATTAGAGATAAAGCTCCTGAGGGTAGAGTCTGGGTAATCAGGCCTGCTGGCCGATCTCGGTATTGCTTTGCGGCAGTTATGCCAGTCAAGATAGTTCCAAATCCCGCCCTTACTGAGACAAAAATCCCCGATTCAACCCCTGGTATCGTGGGAATGTACTCTTTGAGTGATGAGCAAGCACTTCTTGCTATTCTTAGATACAACAGGCTGGTTGATATACTTACTGGAGTCGCCTGTTATTCCCTTCAGAATCATTTGCGGGCCTATGTCAGAGGCATAGGCCAGGTTGAAACCGATGAGATCTATGTAGGAGTGGACAAGCGTGGCGCCCACTACGTTTTCCCTATACAGGCCAAGGGCGGGAGCGACAAACTGAGCATAATCCAGCTTGAGCAGGATTTCGCTGTTTGCGCAGCAAAGTTTCCAAATCTGGCCTGCAACGCCATAGCCGCTCAATTCATGAAAGATAACCTGATAGCCCTTTTCATATTCGAGAAAGGAGATTCAGAAATAAGGCTTCTAAATGAAAAACATTACAGACTTGTACCAGCCGCCGAAATCTCTAAACAGGAACTTTTGACTTACCGTTCCCGTCTCCCAGGGATCGACCCCTGAAAGGAATCTATTCGTAATCAGACGCAGCCGAGAAATCCACCTGTTCCACTTCCAGCAGGCCCGAGTAAATCGCTCCAGTCCGGCCGTCGATGCTTATCGAATCTCCCGTTTGAACCTGGTGGCCGTCGATTGTGCACGTCTTTTGCGATTCCCTGACCTTCATGCGGCTCACACCCACCACGCAAGTCTTCCCAAGCCGATGAGCTACTATGGCGGCGTGCGAGGTTGCCCCTCCCTTGGCCGTCAGGACACCATCCGTAACGGAAATTTCGTGTATGTCGTCCGGGACCGTGTCGGAACGGATCAAAATGACCGGTTTGCGGGGATAGCTTTTCTTCATAAGGTTGACTGATTCGAGATCGAAGGCAGCCAGGCCCGAGATTGCACCTCCACTCACTCCGATGCCGCTGCCCAGGTATCTTGCACGGAGATCTTCGGTCTTTTTGAAAACCGGATAGCTTTGTTTTATCCGCGGGGTCATGTTGCGGGCCTGAAGGACATAAACCTGCTGTCCGCCCTGAAAAGTGAATTCTATTTCCTGCGGGGCCCAGTGATTTTCATAGACCAGATCCTTCGCTATGCTTGACAGTTGCTTGTAGACGTGCGGGAAAAGCACTTCGAGCGAGGTCTCCTTGGGCTCAGCCTCTCTGAGCCTCTGTTTTTCCGAGAGCGGCAGCGTTTTGACCAGCCCGCCCACCACGTCTTCTCCCTGGTTTCCCCATGTGAAGTCGCCGATGACGTCAACTTTGTCCTCGGATGTCCTGGGATTATGGCTAAACATGACCCCGGCCCCCGAATTGGTGTCCAGGTTACCGAACACCATCGCCTGAACTATGACGGCAGTGCCCCAGTTGTCCGAGAGCATCATAATCTCGCGGTAGGTCTTGGCCTTCTGCGACTCCCATGAAGCCACAACCTGCTGGATGGCTGTGAAGAGCTGGTCCCTGGGAGATTCGGCAAACTCTACGCCATCGGCCTCCAAAACTTCCCTGTATGCCAGGGCAATGTCTCTGATTTCGGAGGGAGAAAATTCCCGTTTGACGGACCGGTTGTATTTCTTCTTGAACCTGTTCATCACGGCACTGAATTCGTCGCGCGGAATTCCGTAGGACATTCCCCATGACTGTATAAAACGCCTGTAGTTGTCCCAGGCAAACCATGCTTCTCCAGTTTCCTTGATCAACCCTTCGGCTATTTGCTCGTTGATTCCCACGTTTAGAAACGTATTCATCATGCCCGGCATTGAAACCGCCGCTCCGCTTCGCACTGAAAAAAGAAGGGCTTTGTCGGGGTCGCCGAACCTGCGCCCTTTTTCAGCCTCCACGCGGGTCACCATTTCCAGGACCCGGGCCTCGAAATCCTTCTTGGATTGCGAGAGATTCTCTACTACCTTCCGGCACCGGAAATATTCGGTAGTAATGACGAATCCCGGCGGGATATTGATCCCAAGCGAACGCAGGTTGGCCAGTATATGTCCCTTGCTTCCCATGTATATTGAGTCAAGTGTTTCTTTGTTTGGATCGTACAGATAGGAAACGGTCCTCTCGGGGTCATAGCTCAGGAGCAGATCCAGGTTGCTCGCGGTCAGTCCTTCACGCTGAGTTGCAAGGGTCGTCAGGATGCTTGCAATAAAGTGATCGAAATACTGGAGCCCGAAAGTCCGGGCTATAAGATCGCGCAAAAAGCTCTCGGAGACCCTGTGAGTCCTTTCCGCCGCTATTTCCCCTTCTCTTTGATATCTTTGGATCAACTGCTCGGGGCCAAGCTGCTTGATTATAAGCTCCAGGGTCTCATCATGGGCCGATTCGTAGTTGGTCTGAATGATCTGCTTGATCGCTTCCGAAAACCCCCTGAAGATGTCCATGTACTGGGAATGCGTAAAGCGAGGGACCTCCAGTGCTTTGGTGAAAAGCTCCTGTTGTCCCTGGAGACGGCTCGATGAAATTCCGTCGATTTCCAGCGCCTTCATCAAAAGCGGAATGAAACGCGCGATCTGGAGAAAATCCGCCCTGGTAATAAAGCTCAGGTTGAATGACAGCACGATCTCCTCGAACATGACATTGGCGAGGTTTTCCAGACGAAATGTCAGTCCGAGCGCGTCGAAACGCGGTTCGTTGTAGGAGCCGTACATTGAGGGTATGTCAACGGCGATATGCCGCTTGTAATAAATGTTCTCCATTATCTTCAATTCGCCGGTAGTCAAAATGACTTCCTTCAGATCACAGAGATAATTCAGAATAGCGGCAAGCTTGTTGTACTTGTCATCATCGTCCAGGGCGATCAGCAGTTTCCCTGGGTCGGGCAGACCCAAAGTCTGCGCGCGCTGGAGATGAACATGGATGTCCTTGAAACTCAAGGCATATTTCTCATGGAGAAGCTGATAGAACTGGATCATGAGGAAAGCGCGGTCGCGCTCCCTATCAGAAACATCCGGCACCTCGCTGATCATGCGCCTGGCCTCTGCCTCCGACAGGTCCAGCAGGTCTTGAACGTTATGTATGGTTCTGGCGCTGAAGAGGTATTCGAAAATCTTATGGATGTCTTCAAGCAGAGGACCGGATTCGGGGACGTCGAGATAGACTTCGGTGGGGATAAGCCCTTCGAGGCATTTCCTGTCCATGTGCCACCAGTAGGCGATTATCCCCTGAATGAAACCTACAATGACGTTGTTGCTTTCCACATGGCTTTGTTTCCTCAGGAAGTGGACAAGCTTGTCACTCCTGCCGGTGATCTCGTCAACATCGGTCGAAACCGCCCTGAGCAGGCCTTCTGCCCCGATCTGATTGAAATAGACCGGGAACAGCTTTGCCAGTTGCTTGACCAGGTTATAGACGGGCCGGATAGGAGCATTGAGCAACTGGGAAACGTCTTTTTGGAAGAGGTCCGTATCCCTTACGAAAATTCCGCCAAGCGTCAGGTTCACTATGAGCGCGGAGAGAAGTGTCCTGGTGCGCAGCGGGTCAACTTTTATAATGTCGAGCCAGGTTCTCACATTAGACAGATGAGCCGGATTCACCGGAATTTGCCATTGGCGGCTCACCTGGCCGATTGCCGGAGATTGGAATCCCATCCGGATAATTCGCCTCACAAAAAAGTTGATCAGCGGCCTGTCGTCTGTTTCCAGAATCTCCAGTCCAATCGTTCGGATTATCTGAAGCGCGGCAAGCGCATAGTTGTGAAGCGAAATTTCCAGGACCCTCAAAATGCGATCGAGCAGAGCTTCCAGGCTTTCTCTGGGTTCTCGCCGTATCCACCTGCCCATTTCGGAGTTAATTTCCCTGAGCATGTCCTCCTGAATCGCCTCGAGGCCGGTCACTTCCATTATCTTGAGCCGCAGAAGCATGCTGACATGAGCCGCCTGGGGCAATTCTTCTCTCTTCTCCGTTATTTTTCCCGGCAAATGAGAATAGAGATGGATGACATCATGGAAATCGGCCATGCCGTTGAGTTTTTCGACAGCCTGGCGGTTGTCGGGCTCGGGCACAACTTCGGCCTTGAAGGTTTCCAGCCGTTTCCGGAAAGCTTCGTGGCCGAGGGGCATGCAGTCATCGAACCACGATGCGTTCGGGCATAGTTCTTCTCCCTGGTCTTCCAGCCATGCACAGGGATCATCCCTGTTCAACCAGAACTCGTATGTATTACTGTAAAACCTTTCCAGAAAAGCCCGCAGCTCAACGAAAGAAGAGTTATGCCGCCAGATCTTTAGAAGTCTTTCGCAGATATGTCTCGGAGAATAAAAACTGCGCATGAGAAATTCGAATGGAGCTTCGGGCAAGACTTCGAGTTGCCGGAAAAAGTATCTCAAAATGCCTTCATGGCAGGAGCTGTCCTTTTGAAAGTAATCCTCGATACTCGTTTCACAGATTTCTCCGGGAGCGGGCTTAGCGAGTTCTTCGGGCATTTCCTCCGTCAGTTTCAACCAGTATGACAGCAAGTGATCGGCAGCCAGACTTCGGATTTCGAACCGCTCAGACTCCCTGAGGGCATGGAGAAGAATGCTCGACAGCAGGAATATAACGTGGCCGTTCAGGGGGCTGTTCCGATACACCAGCATATTGTTTATGGCATACCTTTGAGTCTCCTGTATGACGAAATGCCAGTTCCTGTACTTGTGATGGTATTCCAGGAGCAGTTCACGGGCCTGCTTTTCCTTGCCTGCGTATCCTTCAACCGCGTTTTCGAGTACGTGAAAAGGCTTCGGAATAAACACCGTGATATTTGTCAGGTCCAGGTTCTTTGTGAGAGCCTCTGATTGAATCTCGCACTGCATGCGGAACGTCCCTTCTTAAGCAATTAGAGGGGTGGATTTCTATCCCTCCGCCCCTTGTTTTTCATTATACCCCGACAGTTGTTCGTTTTTCAAAATCGATAATATCGAGCGTCATCAGAATAGCCGATTCCTTCATTACCCCATAGTAATTCGGACGTTCGCCGACTATTATAAAGCCTAGCGACTCATAAAGTTTCCGGGCCGCAAGATTGCTCTCCCGCACCTCAAGCGTTACCGACTTGGCATTTTCCTCAATTCCCGTCGAAACTGCCGCTTCAATCAGCTTTCTAGCAATTCCCCGGCGCCTTAAATCCTTGCGGACCGCGATGTTGAGGATCTGAATCTCTCCGAGCACCGACCAGAAACAGATATATCCCACGATATCCCGAGTGGACGAACCAGGCGCAAAGGAGAGACCGGCACACTGCCGCGCTGCCAGGAGGCGCGAATGAGGCTTGTCGATTTCCTCCAGGAAGGCCGTTTCCGTCCACGGCTCCAACTGGCTATCGTTTTCGATTTCCAGTATTGTTGGTATTTCGGATTTTGCCAGAGGAGAGACGTTAATTTCGAAGCCCAATTTTTGTCCCATTAAGGCAAAGAGGCTGTTTTCACCGATCTGGAAAGCACTTCACTGGCAAGGGATATATGGCGTTGCCCATATTCCTTGACCATTGAAGCCACTTCACTCAAGCGGCATCCATTGCGGCATCCGGCAAGCTTGATAAGCATCGGAAGATTCATCCCGCAGACAACCTCCACTCCCGGCCCCTGGAAGGACAGGCTGATATTTGCCGGCGTACCGCCAAACAGATCGGTAAGAATCAGGACACCTTTTCCATGGTCCACTTCTCTTATGGAATCCCCCAGCAGCTTTATCAGTTCATCGACTGGCTGATCCGGTTTAAAACAGATAGCCTTGCAGTTCTGAAGAGGACCTACGATCATCTCGGCGGCCGCGATCATCTCCTCAGCCAACCGACAGTGAGACGCAGCCACAACACCTATGAGTTCTCCAGCTTCTTCCCGAGCCAATCCAAACCTCTCATTCAAGATGAATATCTCTGTGAAATACACTTACAAAATAACCATTCCGTCTCAGCGTTTCAGCAATTCCCTCGGCAATGACAACCGAGCGGTGTCTGCCTCCGGTGCAGCCGAGGGCTATCGTGAGATACCGTTTTCCCTCCTCGATGTAGCAGGGCAGGAGTTTCAAAAGCAACGAACAGTAGTCGCTAAGAAATGCCTGGACGACCGGAAGCTCCATCACCCACGAACGCACAGGCGGGGATTTGCCGTCAAGGTTTTTCAGGCTTTCAATGAAATATGGGTTTGGCAGAAACCTCACGTCCATTACGAGATCCGCTTCGAGCGGGACCCCGTATTTATAACCGAAAGAGAGAACCTGAATGCTGAGCTGTTCGTTCCCCTCCAGGTAGGAAAATGACCTCATGATCATGCGTTTGAGTTCATGGACGGAAAGCGTGCCGGTATCGATGATCCTGGTGGCGCGGTTTCGAAGCGCGCCAAGCTGCTCCCGCTCGAAATTGATCGCCTCAAGCAGTTTATGCTCGGAAGGTGCCGCGGGGTGAATTCTTCGTGTTTGACTGTATCTTCGCTGTAGTATTTCATTGTCAGCTTCGAGAAAAATAATTTCGAAATTGTAGCCGGCTTCTTCCAACGCCGAAAATATCTGATCGTAATTTGTGAGAAACTCGCGCTCTCTTATGTCTATCCCCAGCGCAATCCGCTTAAGATCCGGCATGTCCCGTTCGCACAGAAGCAGAAAACTGCCGAGAAGAGGCACGGGGAGGTTGTCGATACAAAAATAATCTATATCCTCAAACGCTTTGATCGCAGTACTTTTCCCAGACCCGGAAAGTCCACTGACAACTATTACGTGAGGCTTTCTCGCGTTCATTCCAAACCCCCGCGAACCACAATCCGGTGTGAATCAAACTGGAAGCGCTCTATCGAATGAAGGGAAGCAGGCGGCATTAACAAAGGGTCCGGCTAAAAATCCTCGTCTTCCTGCTGAATGATTGAAAAGATATCTTCCCGGCTGTCGACTTTCGCAAGCCTCTTGCGCACGGTCCCGTTTTTGAGCAGCCTCGCAATCTTTGCCAAAGCCCTGAGATGAATACCCGCACAGGTCTCAGGAGCCACCAGGAGGAAGAAAAGATGGACCGGTTTCCCGTCCATGGATTCAAAATCAATACCCTCAGTGGAACGACCGAATGAAAGCACCAGGTCGTCAATATCCCTCAGTTTTCCATGAGGAATTGCAATGCCATCTCCAATTCCCGTACTGCCCAGCCTTTCCCTTTCGAGAAGGACCTTCATGAGCTGATCACGGTTTATGGAGGGCTTATTCTGTTTAACCGCGTCGATCAACTCCTCCAGAACCTGCTTCTTCGTCCTCCCCTTGAGTTCAGGGACAATTGAGTCCATTGATAGAAGGTCGAGAATTTTCATCAAATTTCCTCTGCCGAAATTCTGCATGATGATATCTAAACTCCACCAGGGCAACCAGGAATATCTAATGGCCAATCATTACAGGTTTAGCCTGAACGCGAGAAATTCAGATCAGGCAGGACTAAACACATGGTTGGCCGGCTCATCCGAAATACCGTTATCCGATCAGATTCGGTCACCGGTCCAACCAAATCAGGCGGGAGAAAGCCTCCCGCCTTCAGGCAACATATAGAGAAAAAAGCTAAAATAGCAATTATCCAACGGTTTCAATAAGACCGAGATTGCCATCCTTCCTCTTATAAAGGACATTTATTTTGTTCGTGCTCCTGTTTGTAAATACCATGAACTCGCCGCCGGAGAGGTTCAAAGTTTCTACGGCTTCATTAACGTGCATCGGCTTGGCATGGACCTGTTCGGCCCTGATCACCCGGGGGTTCTCGACCTGCTCGGGGACCTGCCCTGGACTTTCGACAACACCGGCCGCCTCTTTTGGACCCGGGCCCAATCGGCGTCGTCTGACCTTTTCCCTTCCTTTCCGCGCGGCCTGTCCTTCAAGGCTGTCCGCAAGCAAATCGATGCTCGAGTACATATCGTCGGTTTCTTCAGCTCCATTGATCCTGAGACCGGGGGCATCAATTGAAACCTCGGCGATATGCCGGAATTTTTCCACCTTGAGCACAACATGGGCTTCAATCGGTTCTTCCAGGTATTTCTTTACTCGCGACAGCTTGTCCTCAACATAAAGTTTCAGGGGATCTGAAGGCTCAATGTGTCGGAAAGATAATTTAATCTGCATCGTCATCCTCCAGAAAAACAGCAATGCCCCAAAAGGCCTCTCTCAAGTGCCCCAGGAAGATTTTCTCCTTCTATTCGATGGTAGAATCCCCAGCATTTCACGGTACTTGGCCACCGTCCGCCGGGCTATGCTGATATTTTCCTTCTCCAATATGTCCACTATTTCCTGATCGCTGTACGGCTTGAGCGAATCTTCCTCTCGCACAAGGTGCCGTATTCGCTCCTTAACGCTCTCTGAAGCTACTGCTTCACCCATCACGCTATTTATCGAACTGTTAAAGAAATATTTCAACTCAAAAATCCCGTGAGGCGTATGCATGTACTTGTTGGCCGTCACCCGGCTAATAGTTGATTCATGCATGCCGACGTCTTCGGCAATGTCTCTGAGAACCATTGGTTTGAGGTTCGCGACCCCTTTGTCGAAAAAGTCCCCCTGAAGCCTCACTATGCTCTGTGAAACCTTGTAGAGTGTGCGTTGCCTTTGATGAATACTTTTTATGAGCCATGCAGCGGCGCGCAACTTTGTTTGGATGTAATCTCTCGTTTCGGTTGGCAGCAGATCACCCTCTCCGAGCGCATCCTTGTAATAGGAGCTGACCTTCAACTTGGGCATGCCGTCTTCGTTCAGGAGTATCACCCATTCGTCGTCGACCTTGAAGACGTAGATGTCGGGGCTGATGTATTCGATAGCTTCCTTGTTGAAAGCGCTCCCCGGTCTGGGGTCCAGCCCGAGTATTATTTCGACCGCAGCTTTGACCTCCTCGGGACTGCGCTTCAGGGCGCGCACAAGGGCCGTGTAATTCTTGGTCTCCAGAAAATGCAGGTGGTCTTCTATGATTCGAACCACCAGATCGTCATCAAGCTCAAGTGTTTTTGCCTGAACCAGCAAGCACTCTTTAAGATCCCTTGCGGCAACTCCGGTAGGATCGAGATTCTGGATTCGGCTCAGTACTTCTTCGACTTTGGAGACATCCGAGCCGGACATCCCCGCGATTTCTTCAACGGTTGCATCGAGGTATCCGTCTTTGTCCAGGTTCCCAATTATGCACGATCCGATCTCCCGTTCTTCCTCAGAGAAATCAGAGAGCCGAACCTGCCAAACGAGATGATCCTCCAGCGTTGTCGATTCCGTCAGCCTGTTGTCAAAACTCGGCCATTCCTGGTTTGGGTCGGTCTCGGAAACAACAGGCGTGTTCGTATTGTATTCCTCGAGATAGCCTTCCCAGTCGAAGTCTTCCCGCACTTTTTCTGTTAGCTGGACCTCCTGGAACGGGAGCTCGTCAGTAGTCATGGTTTCGAGTTCCGCGTCCTGTTCGGTTTGAAGCTCTTCCATTGACTCTTCGAGCAGAGGGTTCGTTTCGAGTTCCTGGTGTATAGTCTCCAATAATTCCAGCCGGGAAAGCTGCAAAAGCTTGATCGCCTGTTGCAACTGCGGCGTCATTATGAGTTGTTGACTTAATTTTAATTGCTGCTTGAGTTCCAACGCCATCAATTAGCCCACTTACAAACTAAACTGATCCCCAAGATAGGTTCTCTTGGCGAGATCGCTTTGAGAAATACTCACCGGATCGCCTTTTTCCAGGATGCGGCCTTCATGCATTATATAAGCCCAGTCACAGACGTTGAGCGTCTCACGCACATTGTGATCGGAGATCATGACGCCTATGCCCTTGGCCTTAAGCGCTCTGATCAGACCCTGGATTTCCACAACCGCAAGCGGGTCTATCCCTGCAAACGGCTCATCGAGCAGGATAAAGCTGGGCTGCGTAACCAGAGCGCGGGTGATTTCGACGCGCCTGCGCTCCCCACCCGAAAGCCTGTCAGCCTTATTCTTGGCAAGATGTGCTATTCGCAACTCACCGAGAAGCTCTTTGAGCCTGGCGTGCATCTCTTCCCGGCCGATCTCCAGGGTCTCGAGAATAGCCATTATGTTCTGTTCCACCGTCAGCTTCCGAAAGACCGAGGGCTCCTGAGACAGATAAGTCACCCCTTTTCTGGCCCTTAAATACATGGGCTGACCTATTATGTTCTCTCCATTCAGGTACACGGCCCCGCTGTCAGGCCGGATTATGCCCACAATGCTGTAAAAGGTCGTGGATTTTCCCGCCCCGTTCGGCCCGAGCAACCCCACGATTTGCGCCTCATGCAATTCCAGGCTGACGTGATCGACCACGCAACGCCCCTGGTAAGTTTTTACCAGGTCCGAGACGAGAAGCTTTTTAACATCACGCTGCAAGGCTATTCCTTTTTCCCTGGAAACAGAACGGCCTTAACAGGAGTTCCGCCCCCGCTTTCGACAACACTGCGGCCCTGCTGCAGATAAATGGTTATGAGATCTCCCTCCACCCGGTCCTGCCCCTTTGTCACCACCGGGTTGCCCTTCATGATTATTTTTTGCTCCTTTTGATAAAAGATGGCCTTGTTAGCGGTTGCAAGCCGATCCTGTTTGGTAACTCTAACATCTCCCTCAAATTCTATGTAATCTATTTTTTCCGTGGGGGTAGACCCGGATGATGCAGTCTGCTTTTCTCCCGCCTGCTTGTCAACCGCCCGGTTATCAACGGTCTGCTTGGTTCCAGGCTGTTTCGCTCCGGGCTGTTTTTCCGGGGGCAACTCAGTAACCTTGAGCCGGCGTGCCGTGATGGTCAGATCGTCCTGAACGACAACCACATGGCCTTCGAAAATTATCGTCCTCTCGTCCTGTTTTGCTTCCATCCTGTCGGCCGTGATTCCGATAGGAGAGTCACTTTTGACAAGATTTGCATTCGTATCCGGCATCTGTTTGTCCGTTTTCGAGTCGCCGGCCGCATGCACCTGCCAACTGACAAGCAAGGAAAGAAAAACGACCGGGAAAAGCCTCGCCAGCACCCTTACTCTCTTGATTCTGCTCATCGCGATTCCTCGATACTGCGGCATGCCGGTTCTAGTCCTCAATTCTCAGATTACCCAAGACAAGCGATGCTCTGATTTTTCCCCCCACATTGGCGAGATGGTCGGTAATTTTGTATTTCCACCCGATTCCGTCCAGCTCCAGCCCGGGACCCGAGATATGAATGGGATCGGTGGACTCGACGGTTCTGGTGCTATTAATATAATGCGCCGTCTCCGTAGTCATCACATACTCCCGCGGCAGCATTGCATGTACATCCCCTCGAAGCTCAATATCCTTGGTCCCGGCGTAAAGTATACCTTCACGGCTGGTGACGTGGATTTCTTCACCGTTCTTTTCAAGGTAAAAAGTCAGGCGTACCGCTTGCAGCAGGGTCTTCTGCTGATCCTGAAAATACTTGGCCTCCGTGGCGCATAATGTCCAGAACCTTTTGCCTTCCTGCATCTCGGTGAATTCCATGTCGGTCAGTTTCATTTCCGCTTCAAGCGGGCATTCCTGCTGCGTCTCCTGTTGAACCGGCCGCGATTTCCCCCTCCAGACACCTGCAGCAAGAATCAGGCATAATGCCACGATAACTATTATGACAAAAACCTGCGCAATTTTGACCTTGAGAGTCATCGACAGTCCTGCCAGCCCAGTTGCGTTTCTAATGCCGCCGGCATCTCGCAATCTATGCCAGCAACTCTACCCCACCGAAATGAATGCAAAAAATAGACCCCATCCATCTGGAGTCAAAAATCTTTAATCAAATTAGATGATTACAGTTCGGCTGGTACTTTAACACGGGCAATATTGACTGTAAAGTTCTATTACGTAAGGTTTTGGAAATGCAACGGAAAGCGAAACCCACCGGTAGGAGGTCCGGACGAATATACTTGCCCTGACCCTTTTTGATCAGTGTTTATGAACAAAGCTGTTTTCAACCACTCCGCTTGGATGGGGCCGGAGGATCGCCCAGGTAGCGCTTGGTCACCTCTTCCCACAAACCCTGGACCTGGAGGATCATTTCGCAAACCTCCCTGGCAGCGCCCCGACCGCCGCTCGCCCTGGTCACATAATGAGCAAACGGGAAAATGTGGGACACCCCGTTAGGAACCGCCACTGAAAATCCAGCCCGACGCATTATGGGAATATCTATCAGGTCATCACCCATGAAACCGGTTTCATGTTCCTTGAGGCCAACTTCAGATAAGAGCTGGTCGTAAGCATCAGTCTTCACCTTTGATCCCTGGTACAACCTGGTAATTCCCAGATCGGCGGCGCGTTCCTCGACCGCCCGGCTTTGGCGGCCGGTGATCAGCGCCACCTCGATGCCGGCACGCTGGAGCAGCTTTATTCCGTGCCCGTCCTGGACATCGAACTCCTTTATCTCGGAGCCGTTGTCCAGGTAGATTATCCGTCCATCGGTCAGAACCCCGTCGACATCAAATATCATCATCCGAACGGGAAGAATCCGTTTCTTCAGCTCGCCTCGAGGGAGGCTGATTTTTGAGACTGATTTTACCGGTTTTGGATCAGGCATTCTTGCCACTCACAATGTCGAATATTCGGACAAGACTTTCGAGAAGTTCAGCCGTTTGTTCAAGCTTGAGGGAATTGGGACCGTCACAGAGTGCCCCGTCCGGGTCAGGGTGGGTTTCGATGAATATCCCATGCGCACCGGCTGCTATGGCCGCGCGAGCAAGAGCCGGGACAAAGCGCCTCTCCCCACCCGATGAGGTTCCCATAGCACCAGGGAGCTGCACGCTATGAGTGGCGTCAAACACGACCGGACACCCAAAATCAGCCATTATCCCGACCGAGCGCATATCCACCACGAGATTGTTGTACCCGAACTGAGAACCGCGCTCAGTCAGAAGGATTTTCCGGTTTCCTGTCTCCCTGACCTTGTTTATTACCTGCTCCATGTCCCGTGGTGAACAGAATTGGGCCTTTTTAAGATTTACCGGCTTCCCGGTACGACCGGCGGCCATTATAAGGTCGGTCTGGCGCGACAGAAACGCAGGTATCTGAAGTATGTCCACAACTTTTGAGACCGGCTCGATTTCAGCCGCCGTATGCACATCGGTGAGCAAAGGGACCTGACAGCTCTCACGCACGCGAGCAAGAATTTCCAGGCCCTTTTCCAGACCGGGTCCGCGAAAGGACCGGACTGAGGTCCGGTTCGCCTTATCATAGGAGCTTTTGAATACGAAAGGGATCTTTAGCCTTGAGCAGGTGCTTTTTAGAAACCGGGCAACCTCGAGGACGATTTCCTCACTTTCAATCACACACGGGCCGCCGATTAGAAACAGACTGTCCCGCCCAATCTTTTGACCGAAGACTTCGAAGTCCACGGAGGGAGGCCTTTAACAGGGTTTAGTGAATGCTTCCGGATTCTTTCGCCGGGCCTCCTCAAGGGCCTTGCCCGTGAAAGCCTTGAAGAGGGGCTGAGGCTCCATCGGACGCGACTTGAATTCCGGATGGAATTGGCATCCAAGAAACCATGGATGATCCTGAAGCTCGATTACTTCGACGAGGTTCTTGTCGGGAGACAGCCCCGTAAAGAGCATTCCATGCCGCGCAAGAACTTCCCTGTATTTGTTGTTGAACTCATAGCGGTGCCGATGCCGCTCCGAAATTTCAACTGCCTGATAAGCCTCGGAGGCGAAGCTTCCCCGCTCGAGAACGCATGGGTATGCGCCGAGGCGCATGGTTCCGCCGAAATCGCAGTTTTCATCCCGCCTTACTACCGTATTGCTCTTATAGTCAAACCACTCGCGCATCAGGTATATGACCGGGTGAGGCGAGTGCTTGTCGAATTCCATACTGTGGGCTTTTTCGAGCCCGGCGACATTGCGGGCGAATTCAACCGTGGCAAGTTGCATTCCGAGGCATATGCCCAGGAAAGGAATCCGGTTTTCGCGGGCAAACCGGATCGCTTTTATCTTGCCTTCCACCCCTCGCTGGCCGAAGCCGCCAGGCACCAGAATCCCATCGGCCCCATCGAGCAGCGCCTCTCCGCCATCCTTTTCAACGTTTTCCGAATCCACGTAGTCAAGATGGAGTCTCAAGTTGTGGGCCGCCGCTCCGTGCATGAGGGCCTCGTTCAGGCTTTTATAGGATTCCTTGAGGTCGATGTATTTGCCCACGATCGCAATACGCGCGTCGAACTGCGGGTTTTTCATCCCGCTTACCAGTTTTTCCCAATCATCGAGCACCGGGGAGCGCGTCCAGATGTTGAGCAGCCTCACTATCTTTTCATCCAAGCCTTCCTGATGAAAAAGCAACGGCACTTCATAGATACAGTCAACATCTTTTGCCGTTATAACTCCATCGGTTTCCACATTGCAGAAATGGGCGATTTTGGCTTTTATATCAGCAGAGAGCATCTTTTCGGTCCTGCACAGCAGGATATCAGGTTGAATACCGATACCGCGCAGTTCCTTGACACTGTGTTGAGTGGGTTTGGTCTTCACCTCGCCGGACGTCGGCAGATAGGGAACAAGCGTCACATGAATGAAGATGGCGTTTTCTTTGCCAAGGTCGTTGCGAAACTGGCGGATTGCTTCCAGAAACGGAAGGCTTTCGATGTCACCGACCGTTCCGCCGATTTCCACTATGACCACATCCACGTGATCGGCGGCCCCGTGGATACAAGATTTTATCTCGTCGGTGATGTGCGGAATCACCTGAACCGTACCGCCCAGGTACTCCCCACGCCTCTCTTTCATTATGACCGAGTAATAGATGCTGCCCGACGTGTAGTTGTTTTTCTTACCCAACTGCGCATGAGTAAACCGCTCGTAGTGACCCAAATCCAGATCCGTTTCAGCACCATCGTCAGTAACGAAAACTTCGCCGTGCTGGAAAGGATTCATGGTCCCGGGATCGACGTTGATGTAAGGATCGAGCTTCTGAAGCGAAACACGCAGTCCTCTGCTCTCCATCAAAGCCCCGATAGAAGCGGCTGCTAAACCTTTGCCGAGCGAAGACAGCACCCCGCCTGTAATAAATATAAACTTGGTCTGACGCAAAGGATTTCACCCTCTCAAAATGTGTTTGCAGCGGAAATGGATAAATCAGCCCTTGCGCAGTATAGCAAATGGGCACCTAAAGTCAATCACGGCTTCTTTTTTTATCTTGTTGAAATTCAATGGGTTATCGGTAATCCGCCTGTTCCCTGCATGAATACCCCGCCCGGCATCTCTTGTGAACCCCACCAGCCGGTTAGAACCTCGAAGCAAGCTTCAGGATACGATGTACTGTCAATTATGCAGTTTTCCCCGAGGTTCGGCTAAATGTATGGCATTTAAGGCTAAATATAGGGTCTGGAACTTCCTCAAATACATAAAACCCTGTATTTACCCTTTCCTTTTCCTCGTATATTGTCTGCAAGTATGAATATCTGCGTAAATCTGTCGATAATTATTGCCTGGGGGGGCAAGTGGAGGGGAGCATGTCATCGGTACTCATAGTGGAAAACAACGATTTCTTCAGGCGCTCCTTCAAAGAAATCCTAAAAATGTATATTCCATCGATCTCCGTAGATGAATCGGCCGACGGGTCCGACGCTCTGATGAAAATCAACGAGTCTTCACCGGATGTCGTTTTCATGGACATCCGTCTGCCAGGCAAGAATGGTCTCGAGTTGACGCGCGAGATCAAAGGCCAGCATCCTAACCTCGTTATAAGCATCTTTACAAGCCACGACCTCCCCGAATACCGTCAAATCGCACGAGAATATGGAGCCGATCACTTCCTGCTGAAGGACGCTCTCACCGGTGCGGAAATCGCTGCAATGGTTAAGGCTGTCATCGAAAAGAAAAAGAGGAGCGCTTAAAAGTCCAATCGAAGAAAACAGAGCCAGGCAAGGAAGTTTGGGAAATTGATTGCCGCGCAACTCGGCCTGACAAGCCGAGTTTTTGCGTGAAGACCTGGATTTTACGCCGCCCCTTTTAGAGCCTCGGCCTGGAAATAGGTGTTCAGGGGGTCCACGAGTTCGTCAAGCATACCGGTCAGAATGACATCCAGCTTATAGATGGTCAGATTTATCCGATGGTCGGAAACCCGGTTTTGAGGAAAATTGTAGGTGCGGATTCTCTCGCTCCGGTCTCCGGTTCCAACCTGATTTTTACGGTCCTGAGCGATCTTGGCTTCCTGTTCGCGCTGCATCGAGTCAAGCAGGCGCGCTCGCAAGACCTTTAAGGCTTTCGCCTTATTCTTATGCTGCGATTTTTCGTCCTGGCAAATTACTACCAGGCCAGTTGGAATGTGGGTTATCCGTACTGCCGAGTCGGTGGTATTGACGCTCTGCCCCCCTGGACCTGAGGATCGGAATACATCCACGCGAATATCGTTTGGATCTATGAAAACATCGACTTCTTCGGCCTCCGGAAGCACCGCGACCGTTACCGCCGATGTGTGAATCCTACCCTGGCTCTCGGTTACCGGAACTCGCTGCACCCGGTGCACGCCCCGTTCATACTTCAGCCTGCTGAAGGCCCCCTTGCCATTGATTGAAGCAATCATTTCCTTGAACCCTCCGATCCCGGTCGGGTTGGAATCCAGGATTTCGACCTTCCATCTGCGTATTTCAGCGTAGCGCGCGTACATCCGGAAAAGATCAGCCGCAAAAAGGGCAGCCTCCTCGCCTCCCGTTCCGGCCCGGATTTCAAGGATGACATTTTTGTCGTCATTGGGGTCTTTAGGGGCCAGCATGAGCTTCAGCTCATTTTCGGCCTTTTCGAGCTGGTCCTTCAGGCTGTTTATTTCGTCCCTGATCAGTTCGCGCATCTCAGGGTCTTCTTCCCGCTCAAAGAGAGCCTGGTTTTCCAGCGCCTGCTCTTTCAAATTCTTATAATGCTCGTATTTCTCGGCTATGGGAACGAGCTCAGATCGCTCCTTTGCCACTTGCTGATATTCTTTCTGATTGCTGAGCAAAGTAGGGCTGCCAAGGTCGTTTTCGAGCTTGTGAAGTTTTTCTACTACGCTTTCAAGTCTGTCAAACATTTGGTCCATCCGCCTCGAACAACTCCATTCCACCCAAGCTCGAAAGACACCAATCTCAAACGAAAAAACCGGTACCCAGCCGGTTCGTTGTACCCCCTGCCTCGTGCAGCGCAAAGCAGGGGGCAATGCAGGTCCTGTTCTGACAGGGCTGTTCCAAAAGTATCTGGCCGGGGCGGGCCTGCGACTATGCCTTGTCTCCAGCTTTTTGGAACTTTTCATATTTTCGCCGGAATCTTTCGATGCGCCCCGCAGAATCAACCAATTTTTGTTTTCCAGTATAGAAGGGGTGGCACTTGGAACAAATTTCCACCCGTATTTCCTTCTTGGTGGAACCTGTAGGGATTTCGTTGCCACAAGCGCATTTGATTACCGTGCGATGGTATTCCGGATGAATATTGTCTTTCATCTATATTCCTTCCCTCAAGTGGATAAATACCGAAATTGAGTATTATAAATCGATTTATGGATTTTGCAACGACTTCATCGGTCCGGTTGTGGAAAACATGTGTGACGCCCTGGAAGAAAAGCGCGATCGCGGCCTCTTACCTGTTCATCGATGCCAGAAATTCCGCGTTATTTTTTGCGCCCTGCATTTTGTCGAGCAGAAACTCCATTGCATCTATAGGGTTCAGGGGTGAGAGGAGCTTGCGCAGAATCCAGATCCGGTTCAGGTCATCGGGCGGGATGAGCAACTCCTCCTTGCGCGTTCCGGATTTGTTGATGTCGATTGCCGGGAATATGCGCCGGTCGGCCAACTTGCGGTCGAGCACAATTTCCATGTTGCCCGTGCCCTTGAATTCTTCAAAGATGACTTCGTCCATTCGGCTGCCGGTGTCTATCAGCGCTGTAGCAATGATGGTGAGGCTTCCTCCCTGCTCGACATTGCGTGCTGCCCCGAAAAACCGTTTTGGCCGATGGAGCGCGTTTGAATCCAGACCGCCGGAAAGTATCTTGCCGCTGGGCGGGACCACGCTGTTATAGGCGCGGGCAAGACGGGTTATGCTGTCAAGCAGAATTACTACGTCTTTTTTGTGTTCGACAAGCCGCTTGGCTTTTTCGATCACCATTTCGGCAACCTGAACATGTCTCTGGGGAGGCTCGTCGAAAGTCGAACTCACTACCTCGGCCCGGACATTTCGCTGCATATCCGTGACCTCTTCGGGCCTCTCATCGATCAGCAGCACGATCAGATAAGCGTCCCTGTGATTGGCCGCGGTGGCATTGGCGATGTTTTGCAAAAGCATCGTCTTCCCGGTTCTGGGCTGGGCCACTATAAGACCGCGCTGCCCGGACCCGATCGGCGTCAATAGATCCATGACCCGGGTGGACAGATTCTCTGAAACCGTCTCCAGCTTGATTCTACGGTCGGGATAAAGAGGCGTCAGGTTATCGAAAAGGATTTTGTCCCTGGCTATTTCGGGGTCCTCATAATTGACCGACTCAACCTTCAACAACGCAAAATAGCGTTCATTGTCTTTAGGCGGCCTTATTTGCCCGGAAATGCTGTCGCCGGTGCGCAGATTGAACCGGCGTATCTGGGATGGCGAGACATAGATGTCATCCGGACCGGGCAGATAGTTATAGTTTTGGCTCCTCAGGAACCCGAATCCATCCGGGAGAATTTCCAGCACACCCTCGCCGTAAATGAGGCCGCTCATTTCCGCCTGGGCCTGAAGAAGCGCAAAAATCAGGTCCTGTTTCCTCATCGAGCTTGCGCCATCGATGTTATAAGCCTTGGCGATGGTCATGAGTTCCCGAATGTTCTTGTTTTTCAACTCGACCAGGTTCATCTCGTTGCGCCGGTCGCGCATTGAGTCCCTACTGTTAGTGGTCTCCACTGAGGTGACTGATGCATCAGGCATGGATTGTTCTCCAATATTAAGAATCTAAATAGATTTTTCTTTCCGATTTAGAAACGTTCTATAGCAGTTCCAGAGGACATTGAGCACAGGTTTGCGGGAATGGTAAGCGACCAACTCAAGCCGACAAAATTTTTAACCAATAATTACCTACAACACTCAAGGGGAAAAAGGCAGGTTCACTCTCCCATAATGTAAATTTGAACATGCAGGAAGCCGCCCCGCTTGTCAACAAGTTTTGTGCAAAACCCGGAAGCTTTCTGTAAAACCAATTTAGTCACAGGGCAGAAGCAAAATCAAGACGCCTCTGGAATTTATTTTAACTTAGAACCCTACCCGAGTCCAGAAATCAGGCTTCTTCTCTCCCTTTGCCATTTCCGCTTCGCACTCAACACGCATTTTCTCTACACGAGGGCCGTATCCCATGTCGGCAACCGCCTGCGGATATTGCTGCATCATAGTATCAAGCCGCGTCTTGGCTGCGGAATAATGTTTATTTTTGTAATAATGAGTGGCCACACTGAACATGTGCAAGATAATGCGCTTCTTGCACTCCACGATCTGCTTTTCGGATTTTGCCGCATACTCCGTTTGAGGAAAATTCTGCACCACCTTTTCGAAAGCCTGCATGGCAGTTTTGGTCTCTTCGGGGTCGCGGTCCACGGCACTGAAAGTGAGAAAATGGCTCATCCCGATCTGGTAGAAAACATACGGGGCAACTTCGTTGCGTGGATGGAGGCGCGCGAACTCCTCATAAGTCATTGCCGCTTCGGTATACTTTTTGTCGTAGTAGTAAGCGTCGCCCAGCTTCAACTCGGCAAGTATCGCATACTTGCTATAAGGGTAGTGTTCCTTCAGTTTTTTGAAATCGTCGGCCGCTCCCGAGTAGTCTTTTTTCTGAAGCTTGGCCATGCCCGACTGAGCAAGCTGTTCAGCAGTCTTGTCGATAGTGGACGGCTTTTTTGAAAAGACGCCCCCAAGAAAGCTTTCTTTAAATGTGCTGCTGCATCCGTTCAGAGACAAAAAGACGATGCCCGCCATCACGATACCAAGTGCAAGGACTCGCTTTGAGAGGTTTGGGATGCAAATCATAACAAGACCTCCGCAGATCCTAAAGGTCAGAAATTGTTCTCAGTAAATCGACGCGACGAGAGCGGCTGTAACCTAATCTCCACCCCGGCCGTAATCCGTCCAAATCCTAAGGCCCCACATATCGCCATATATCCCAGGAGTCGCAGCTCTATTCTGATCCATCCGAAGAGACCGCGGGATCTCACCCTGTTCACTCGAGAATGAATTCGGTATCAGGTTTTTTCGATTGAAACAAAGACCCCGCTGATCGGCAGACCTGACGCACAAACTGCTGACGCCCGTAATGTTTTCCATCCATTTTAGTTCTCATCTACCACATTACTGAACAGAGAATAAACGAAATCTTCATATTGGATGCTTTTTCTGATAGGCCGCCTTTTAATGCGTGAGTAACCCGTCGCCGAACGCCGTCTGCTCGAAAACGGGACTCCCGGATAGGCTCGCGCATAGAACAGGGCCGGCTGCATTTTCAGCCGGCCCTGCATGGGATAATCACATCGTGATCTTACTACCCGCCTGTTATTAAGGAGACTTCCTCCGGAGAGACTCGTATCGCTCGTTCGGGGCGACCACCGGGCAGCTAACCCAAAACCTTGTCGATTGCCGCCGTGATCTGTGATTTTGCTACAGCCCCGGTGATCTGTTCACTTACATTCCCCCCTTTGAAGATAATCAGTGTCGGTATAGCGCGAATTCCGTATTTTCCGGGCACCTTCGGGTTGTCGTCCACATTGCATTTGGCCACTTTGAGCTTGGAGCCGTAATCGGCCGAAAGTTCCTCGACAACCGGGGCTATGGCGCGGCATGGACCACACCACGGAGCCCAGAAATCAACGAGAACCGGTAAATCCGACTGAAGCACATCCTGTTCAAAACTGCTATCAGTAACCTCAACAATATTTCCGGCCATAGGGTCGTCTCCTCTCTTGAAAAAAAGGCGGTATCGCCTCTGTCCACTCCAAGAACTACTCTGGTGCTATGAGCCATTCTTATAAAACAATCCGTTCGGCGTTGTCAAACTGCAATCTGAAAGGTCTTTCCCGTCGGCGAGCGCGAACTGTAAGTTCCCCTGCTCAGCGCCAAAATCCGAAAATTCAGAGCATGCGATGGTCATATCTAACCATACGTTGCACGCAATTCAATTAGTTCGGGGATTGTTATAAAGCCTCACCGGCATTTTCTTGAAAACGCGGAATTATATCTGAACCAGGTTCATCTGAATTCATTATCCATAAGTATGTCGGCAGAGTCTGGGCAATATACGGCTTCACTTCAATCCGGCGCCGATCCCAAAGTTTCATTTCGCTTGTATTCGACCGGTATGTCCGCTAAAATTCCCAGAAAGCTCTGAAAATGCCTACTCGGCCCCGGCGTGTGCTCCACTTTGCCGGGAGTGCCGGGTACGATTGTGGAAGCGATGTGAAATTTTGTATCATTTGGCAATTTTCTATTCTTTTTTTCCTGGCGGCCCTGACTGCGTGCCCTTCGGTTTGTATTGCATCCCCCAACAAGGCAGAGATTTCGAATATACAAATAAACAAGACCGGCAAAGAGCTTGAAGCCAGTTTTCTCCTGATTGACTGTTTCAATTCCGACATGGAAGAGGCTATTTTGAATGGGGTCCCGACAACTTTCAGGATCCTGGTTCTAATTGAAAAGCCATCTCTCATGCTCGTAAAATCCAAACTTGCCGATTTCACCCTCCAGCATACAATCAGATATAATCGCCTTAACAACGAATTTCAGGTTGAGTTGCCGGAACATCCTCAAAAAGTCCTGGTTACCAGGAACTTCGATGAAGCCAAAAAGTGGATGAGCACGGTTAAGGATGTTCCCGTGATCCCGACGTGCTGGCTCAATAAGGATGAGGAATATAGCCTGAAGATAAAGGCGGAACTTTCAAAAGTGGAACTCCCGCTGTTTCTGAGATACATTCTTTTCTGGGTGTCACTTTGGGATTTCGAGACTGAGTGGTATACGGTCGCATTTCTTTACTGAAGAAAACTATGAGCGCTCCGAACACCAAATCAGTTGAAAAACGCCGCTTTTGGGAAAGAGTTCTGGTTTGCTCGGCTTTCATTCTGATCCTGACGCTCGGGCTGGTAGAAGGATGGTTTTTCAAGCCCAGATCAGACGCACCCCTGTTCGGCAATATCCTTCTGGTTGTCTTCATCAATTTCAATGTGCTCCTTCTTCTGCTTCTGGCCTATCTTGTCCTGCGTAACTTCGTAAAACTCATTTTCGAACGCAAGAGAAATATCCTCGGCTCTAAACTCAAGACGAGACTCGTCGCCTCTTCTGTTGCCCTTGCACTGATTCCGGCGGTCCCTCTATTCTGGTTTGCCAGCCATTTTATTTTTTCCAGTCTCGATCACTGGTTCAGTTCCAAAGTTGAGAACTCGCTGGCAAATGCCGTCCAGCTCGCCAAGGACTACGTCGAGAGGGAAAAGGCAAGCCTGATCACGGAATGCCGTGCCCTGTTGCCGGAAGCTGTTCAGATCATGACCCATGAAAAAGAAAAAGGGCACTTTGACCCCGGCATTGCATTTCTTTACGCATCCAGAATCGATGCCGCCTATGTTTTCAGTCCCTCGGGAGACCTGAGATGGAGTTTTCGGCAGAATGCGGCGCAGGATATCGACACGGCTTTTCTCGTCAGCAGTTTCCGGAAAGACTGCGGCACGGCTACTTCCAAGTTCATCAGCTTCCCGGACGGGACCTCGAATGCCATAGCAGCGAGCATTCCTCTGCAGCCTCTGACGGGTGACGGGTCCTTCCTCATAGCTCTCCGGTTCCTTCCGAGACAGATTGGCTATAAACTGGGGTCGATTACGGCAGGTTATGAAAATTATCTCCAGCTCAAGATGCTGCATCAACCTCTCAAAAAGAGCCACTTCATAACATTTTCGATCGTAACGATGCTGGCGATATTTGCTGCGGTCTGGTTCGGCTTCTACATAGCGAAGAACCTGACCGGACCTATCCAGACACTGCTTACCGCAACACAGCGAATAGCCGACGGAGACCTTAACGTCCGCCTGGACCCCGACCGGCAGGATGAAATTGGAATGCTCATGACCTCGTTCAATACCATGACCGAGGATCTGAGCGAGGGCCGCCAAAAACTGGACCGGGCCTACAACGAGCTTCAAAGCACTAATTTCGAACTCGAAGAACGTCGGCGCTATATGGAGGTAGTGCTTAAGAATATTGCCGCAGGTGTGGTCAGCGCAGATGCCGACGGAAAAATCACGACAATGAACAAGTCGGCCGAACTCATTTTCGGGGTCCGCGCCGAACAGGCGAGGGGGAAACACTATACCGCTTTTCTGGACAAACCCCACATCGAGATCGTTCAATCGTTCATCTCGTCCTACAAAACCGGACGCCATGCATATCTTGAACAGCCTGCCCAGATCAAGGTGGGTGGGTCCCCGATGTCGCTCCTCATAAAGGTGTCCGTTCTGCGAGACGACACGGACCAGTTCATGGGCGTTGTGGTTGTCCTTGACGACTTCACTGAATTGGAAAAAGCCCAGCGTATGGCCGCATGGAGGGAGGTGGCCCGCCGCATCGCCCATGAGATCAAAAACCCGTTGACCCCGATTCAGCTTTCAGCCCAGAGACTAAGGCGCAAGTATCCCGAACTGATCGACGGCGAAGGGTCCGTTTTCGACGAATGCACCCGCACCATCGTACAGCAGGTCGACCACATGAAGAGCCTCGTCAACGAGTTCTCCAAATTTGCGCGGTTGCCCAGAGCGAAATTGGAGCCCTGTAGTCTGGCCGAAATAGCAGAGGAGGCACTTAGCCTGTACCGGCATAATTTCAGCACTATTTCCTTCAGCCTCCAGAAAGACGACAGCATGCCTCCGCTCCGGCTCGACCGGGATCAGTTCAGGCAGGTTATCATCAATTTGCTCGAAAACTCCGTTCATGCCATTGGTCAGGACAAGGGTGAAATTTGTATCCGACTCTCCCACGACCCGGCACTGAAAATCGCACGGCTGGAGTGCGCAGATACCGGACACGGGATTCCTCCCGAGATCAGGCCCAGGGTCTTCGAGCCATATTATTCGACCAAGGAAAAAGGGACTGGTTTAGGTCTAGCGATAGTTTCGAGCATTATCGCCGACCACAACGGCTTTATCCGGGTGCGTGAGAACGACCCGCGCGGCACCGTTTTCACGGTGGAATTGCCCGGCTAGAGGGGAAGAGATGAAGCAGAAGGTACTGATCGTCGATGATGAAGTAAGCATTCTGCAGTCCCTTAGCGCCATTTTGAAGGACGACGACTATGGAGTGATCCAGGCATCTTCCGGAGAAGAAGCTTTGGAGCGGATAAAAAAGGACCCGCCGGACCTCATCCTCCTGGACATATGGATGCCCGGCACCGACGGATTGACGGTGCTTGCCGAGGTGAAAAAGCTCTACCCTCTCATGCCCGTGATAATCATCTCCGGCCACGGCAACATCGAAACTGCCGTAAAGGCCACACGGATGGGAGCTTTCGATTTCATAGAAAAACCGCTCTCCATTGATCGTGTCCTGGTCTCGATTCAAAACGCCATTGAGTTTTCTCGACTGGAGGAAGAAAACCGCCTGCTGCGCAAGAAATCCCATCGCAGGATAATCGGAGAAAGTCCTGCTGTTCTCAATCTTCGGGAACAGATTCAGCGCGCGGCCCCTACAAACGCAACGGTGCTCATTACGGGAGAAAACGGCACGGGTAAAGAGCTGGCTGCCTGGATGACGCATCTTCTCAGCCGCCGCAGCACACGTCCAATGGTGGAGGTAAACTGCGCGGCGATTCCTGAAGAGCTGATTGAAAGCGAACTGTTCGGCCACGAAAAAGGCGCCTTCACCGGCGCCTATGAAAAACGTAAAGGAAAATTCGACTCCGCCAACGGGGGAACCCTGTTTCTGGACGAGATCGGCGATATGAGCCACCGCACTCAGGCCAAGATTCTCAGAATAATACAGGAGCAGGTTTTTGAGCGGGTTGGCGGATCTCACCCGGTGGAAGTCGATGTGCGCATAGTTGCCGCTACGAACAAGGACCTGCAGAAGGAGATCGAATTGGGGACTTTCCGGCAGGACCTTTACTACCGACTCAATGTGATCCCCATCTTCGTTCCACCGCTCAGAGACCGTCTCGAAGACATTCCGCTGCTCATTGAAAATTTCGCCGATGAGATCGCGAGTGAGAGCGCGTTGGGCAAAAAGAAGATCGACCCTCGAATTTACCCCATACTGCAGCAATATTGCTGGCCCGGTAATATTCGCGAGTTGAGGAACTTCATTGAACGGCTCATTATCATGACTCCAGGTCAGGTGATCGGGCCGGGAGACCTGCCGGCAGACTTTCGAAATGTCCTTCAGAAAGAAAACGGCAACACCGCCTATTGCAACTATCCGACTTTGAAGGAAGCGCGCACCTCTTTCGAACACGACTACCTGCTCAGAAAACTGGAAGAAAACGGCTGGGATGTCTCACTTACCGCGGCCAGGGTGGGGCTGGAACGAACCCATTTGCACAGAAAGATGAAAGCTTTGGGGATAAAGAAAAACGAACACAACGGCGGATAGCGGTATCCGGAAGGATCATCTGGAAGCTGGAGGCTCGGCCGGCTCTACGTCCTCCAGATCGAGTTCCACACTCACCGATCTTCTGATTATATCCACACTGAGGATCAACCTGCCTCTTTTGGGATCAAGTCTGTTAAGAATGCCTGTGCATCCGGCGAGAGGACCTCGCACGACATGTACCCAGTCGCCCTCTTTCAGATAAGGATGAAACTTGAGCTGCTGGGTCGATTTGATCATGGTCTGAAGATTTTCGATCTGAAAGTCCGGAATCGACAACGGGCCTTCGGAGTTGCGCAAAAGGTTGAGCGCCCCCGGCGTCTTGACGATGTTCAGGTTCACATAGTTGTCCAGCAGAACGTGGACAAAAACATAGCCGGGAAAGAGCGGAAGTTGAATTCTTTTCCTGCGGTCCAACCTCTTGCTCCAGGTTTCCATAAGCGGCAGAAAACACTGTACTTCCTTCTGTTCCAGCCTTTTAACGATTTCCTTTTCGTGATTTACCTGAACATAGAGTGCGTACCACTCTTCGGCGGACGAGGTCCAAAGCCCGGATTCCTTCGGCTCAGGGCTTTCGTTTTCATTTTTGTTCATATCCGCGCCTCCGGTTTAGAAAGTCCCCGCTATCGGCATCGACGGGGGCTCTTCTCCATCTCGTTGTCTTCCGCTCCCGGTTGCACATTCTACACGGTTGTTCCCCCGCGGGAATTTTTAATAATACACCATCAGACTGAAGTTCTGAAGGGGTGTAAAGCCGATTCGGGGGTCACCGGTTCACGGCGGCCACAATGGCCTCAATTTGCCAAGGGGTCGGAATCCGCAGTATGCGGCCGCTTTTGTCACTGTATGCGAGATATCCTTTCTCCAGGCCGTGGTAGAAAAGATCACGAGTGATAGCGACGTCTTCAGTGCAATATTTTATTAGATTTTCCCAGTCTCCTTCACGGAACCACTGGACAGCCAAAATGCCGTCTCCACCTTTCGGACGGCCGAGCGTTCTTTCAGCGAGATGACTCAGACTCAGACGAAAACCCAGTCCTTTATGTATTTCATCCAGGATGTCGAACGTGGGAAGCCTTTTCAGGTCAAACGGCGTGTAAGCCCGCAGGACTCCGTAATCGAACCGGGAGATATTGAATCCTACTACGAGATCGAGCCGCTTGAGATCTTCTGTCAGCTTTTGGATTTCAGGCTCCCGGTAAACCTTGAACTCGTCACACTGAGATTCATACAGGACGGCAACGGAAACGCGCATCAGGTGCGTGTTATGCCATCCCCCCACTTCGGCGGCCAACTTTTGAGTTTCCAGGTCAAAAAATCCTATCCGGAAATCGCGCCAGGATCGCTTGTTTGTGACGGGAGCATAGGAATCTTCCTCGAGCTCCGGTTCTTCGCTCTCGCAAGGGTTCTCCCCGAGATTCTTTTCCCCGGAAAGATATCTGAGAAGTTCGGAGGCGGCGTCCTTATCCAGGGGCTTGTTTCCCGAACCGCACTTTGGCGAATGGATGCACGAAGGGCATCCATTCTGGCAGCCGCATGAAGTGATAAGCTCTTTTGTCCTCTCTATCAAAGGCAGAATTATTTCATACCCGCGAGCCGCCAGTCCGATGCCTCCCGGATATCCGTCATAGACGAAGATAGCCCCCTTTTCCAGTTGGGGGTGCAGCGGGATGGAGATACCGCCGATGTCGTTGCGGTCGCACACGGCAAAAAGCGGGAACATGCTGATAAGAGCGTGCTCGATCGCGTGGATACCGCCCATGAAATCGAGGCGGGCCCTCTTAATTTTTGCGGCCAGGACAGGCTCGATTTCAATCCAGAACCCGACCGTCTCAAAAGTCTGAGGCGGAAGATCGAGCGGGTTCTTTGCAAGGAGAACGTGGGAAAAAAGCTGCCGGACTTCATACGAGGTTATATGCTCGGTCACGCGCACTCTGCCCAACCGGACGATGAAATTTCCCGCCGGCTTGGACGCCAGCGTTTCCAATATCTCGGTTTCTTTGACGCTGAGGGCCCTGGTAAAATAGGGAACATTGGCCGGAACCGCGTGAATCACCTTATTTTCGAGATCGAGCGACTCAACCGTGTAGGTTTCCCCCCGGTGCAGGTAGACTGCGCCGTCATGGCATTCTTTGAGTGCCCTCACGCCTTCGTTTTTTCCGAGCGGCGATGTCGAGCCGTTAATGTCCTTGACAATGGTGTATGACAGCCCGACGGAGCGTATGTCCACGAGCCGATGGGGCTGATTGGTGGCGCATAGCCACTGGTCGCCTTCGAATGTCTGAAGAAGGCGTCCGGATACGGTAAGCTCATTAAGCGCCTTTACCGTTTCTCCGGAAAGATCGTCATAGGATGAGCATATCGGCAGTTCGGCGGCCGCACATGGCAGATGGGTTTTCAGGATTTCCGGATTGAAAGGGTCTATTACCGCATTCTCATAACTGCTCTCCAGAAACCGATCCGGGTGGTTCACAATGTACTGATCCAATGCATCCTGGTCGGGGATGAGCACTATGGCCGATTCACGTCCGCTCCTGCCTACCCGTCCGCCCCGCTGCCATGTGGTCATGACCGTCCCCGGATATCCGACAAGAATGCACAGATCCAAGCCGCCAATATCGATCCCAAGCTCCAGGGCGCTGGTGGATATAACCGCGCAAAGAGATCCGTCGGCCAGTTTCTGTTCTATCAGGCGCCTCTCCTGCGGAAGAAATCCGGCCCGGTATGAGCTGACTTTATGCTGGAGCCTGCGGTCCAATTCAAGGACACTCATATGGACCAACTCGGTAAGTTTCCTGGACTGGGTAAAAGCTATTGTTTTGAGACCCGCTTTTGCGGCCTGGACAATAAGACGCGCCGCCGTGCCGGTTGCGTGGCCGATCCGGCTGTCCTCCGGACGAAGGAAAACAAAGTGCCGCTTTGCCTGGGGCGCTCCGCTGCCGCTCACCACCGCGATTTCATCCTGAGGGACGCCCGTTAGGCGCTCTGCAAGCTCATCGGGGTTTCCGATCGTTGCCGAAAGCAGAATGAACTGCGGGTTGCTGCCGTAGTGACGGCATATCCTGCGCAGCCTCCGGAAGACCTGACCGACATGGCTTCCGAAAATCCCGCGATAGGTGTGCATTTCGTCAATAACGACATACCGGAGTCTTTTCCAGAATTGCTCCCACTTGTGATGGAAGGCCAGCAGGGCATAATGGAGCATGTCAGGATTTGTCAGTAGAACATGGGGATGGTTCTGACGGATTTTGGCCCTCTGGTATGGGGTGGTATCTCCGTCGTAGATGCACGATGTAAACGCACCGCCCGCCTCCCCACCCTGGAGAGCGCAAAAGAACTGCTGCAGCGAGTCCAACTGATCGTGTGCAAGCGCCTTGATGGGAAACAGGTAGATTGCGCACCGGCCGGGGTCCTCGATCAGGGCCTCGGTTACGGCGAGATTGTATATAAGCGACTTTCCGCTCGAAGTAGGCGTTGAGACAACCGTATGCCTCCCCGCCCGTATGTGTTCGAGGGCCTGGGCCTGATGACTGTACAGAGCGGATATGCCGAGTCTGAGCAGGGTTTTTTCGACGGGCGATGGAAGCGCGGAGGAAAGCTTTCCGAAAACTGGAGGCTGTGCCGGCAACTCGGCGTGATGGGCGATTTCAAAATCCCTTAGCCGATAGTTCAACAATTTGTTCAAATAGCGCTGAATCACCGCGAAATCCGGCTAAACGTCTCTGAATGTGCGAATTCGGATAATGCGTCCGAGCATCTGGTACGGTCACATTAACCCAAAAGGGAAACCGGGGGCAAGCCAAAGACAAATAATGAATGAGGAATGATGAGTGAAAATACTCCGCTCGTGGTCCTTCCTTCACCATTCCGCACCCTCATCTCTCCGCGACCCCGCATCTGTCTTTTTTCCCGTTGCCTGCTCCACACTTCTGTCCTGGAAGATTGTTTTGCACGCGGCAGGCTCCTATAGTATAGATCAAAATTCTTTGCCCGGTTTGGACGGTTTGGCGAATGACTGCAAAGCTGCAAAAGGAGGAAGAACATGGACCTTAAAGAAGCGGTGAAAAAGATCCACTGGCTTGGCCACGACTCGATGCGTATCGACGGAAGCACGGTGGTTTTGATCGACCCGTTCCAGATCTTGGCCACAAAGCCAGCAGACCTCATCCTGATCAGCCATGACCATTTCGACCATAACTCTCCCGAAGACGTAGCCAAGATTCAAAAAAAGGATTCCATCATCGTCACTGATGAAGCTTCCGCCAAAAAGCTCAGCGGCGAGATAAAAATCGTTGCTCCTGGCGACAGGCTAACGGTCAAGGGAGTCGAGATCGAAGTAGGCCCTGCCTATAACACCAACAAGGAATTCCATCCCAAAGACGCCGGCATGCTCTCTTTTATCATAACCTTGGATGGAGTTCGCTATTATCACGCGGGTGATACGGATTTTATCCCGGAGATGAAGCAGATCAACGTTGATATTGCGTTTCTACCGGTATCCGGGACCTATGTCATGACCGCCGACGAAGCAGTCCAGGCGGCAAAAGCGATTAAACCAAAGCTCGCTATCCCGATGCACTACGGCGCAATCGTTGGTTCTGAAGACGACGCGAAAGAATTCAAGAAAGCGCTGGAAGGCCAGATTGAAGTTGTGATCCTTCAGAAAGAAACGGCGTAACCGGGCATACCGGAAGATTGAGGCGAGAGGGCGGAGGCGCGCCCGTCGAGCGCCAAGCCGAATCTTCAGGCTGTTCCAGGTGGCGAGGGGTGTGGGGCGCATGCCTCACATCCCTCATCCCCGGATACCGGAGGATTTTTATCAACTCGTCTCTCCCGCATCGCTCCCTATCACTGCCTTTTGAGGATACCGCCTGCGTTGAAAGACCCTGGGCGCCGGACAGGATTTTCTAAAATGGCGCCATTAGCTAATCTGTCGGATTAGCTGTTTGCTCACGTTTTGACGTCCTGATCTCAGTGCCTATTTTGAAAGCGGGCCCTATTTTCCCGCCGATCCTGAAGTAGGCCTTGTCTGCCCCCGTTACAAACAGCAATGGATCCACTTTCGCCAGATCCGGTTCCCCATTGATAATGCAATTATCGGAGGCATGGACATCCTCGATCTGGCCGATCACCAGGGAATGGGAACCAAGGGTGAGAATATGGACAACCTTGCATTCCAGATTAATAGGGCATTGTTCGATCATCGGGGCATTCTTCAGCTTTCCATAGAACACATGGAAATGGCAGTCCTTGGCCTTATCGGTTTTTGTCGATCCTGAAATCAGGCCGCAATAATCGGTTTCCCTGACCAGTTCGGCGCTGGGTACGTTCACGGAGAATGTGAGGTTCTCCCTGATACCCTTCAGTGTGTACCGGTGATGCTGGAGGGCCACTGTAATCATGGGAGGGGTGCTGGCCGCGATGCCGCTCCAGGCGGCAGTCATGAAGTTTGGTTTCCCACCGACGTTTGCGCCGATGAGAAAGGCCGGCATAGGATAAACCAGAGTCTGTGGCCCCAGAGAGATCTTTTTCATTTTGCTTTCTCCCGAAGTAATGGTTAGCGTATGAAGTGTTCGGATCAGCCGGATGTCATGTTTACACGACGCCTATTAATACCACCGCTTGAATTGTCAAGAACGGGTCGGCGGTAGGAAGGGATGCAGTTGCTGAGGTCCCGAAACCAATGCCATGTGCCGGCAGGTCAAGAGACGCCGCCTCCCGGTTCGTATCGGCATCGCCCCGGCGCCGACTCTTGTGTTGACACGAAACGATGGAAAATGCTACTAAGTGCGATCTGATCAAAGACAGGAGGGCCGTTAACTCAGGAGGTAGAGTATCTGCCTTTTAAGCAGAGAGTCGCAGGTTCGAATCCTGCACGGCCCAGTCACCATGAAGCATTTATGGCACAATAAACCCCCGTGCGGGGGTTTTCCATTTGGCGTCTCTTCTCAGCTGCTCCCGTGTTGTTTTCCGGGTTGTCCTTGACTGCGCGAACCCAGGGGTTACCTTCGAAATATAGCCGAAATAGATCTCAACTTCCAGCAGGAGAGAGGAAAGATGCGTCTCGGCATCGCCGCCGATCACGGCGGATTTGCTCTCAAGGAAAGAATGGCCGCCGATCTGCAGGCTTCAGGACATGAAGTCGTGGACTTTGGTGCTTATGAGTTGGTCGCGGGTGATGACTACCCTGATTTTGTCACTCCGATGGCACGGGCAGTAGCCAAAGGCGAGGTCGATCGGGGGGTCGCCATCTGTGGAAGCGGTGTCGGGGCGTGCATTGTCGCCAACAAGATCCCGGGGGTTCGCGCGGCACTGGTCACCGAGATATTCTCCGCCCATCAGGGAGTGGAGGATGACGACATGAACGTGATCTGTCTGGGCGGACGAATAACAGGGTACGAACCGGCATCGGACCTGGTTCGCGCATTTCTCAACGCCAGATTCAAGGGCGATGAGCGCTTCCGCCGCCGTTTGCGCAAAATTGTAGAACTGGAAACAGCGGAGGAGTGAAATGATTCAAATCTACCCTGATTTCGAATCCCTGAGCCGAGGCGCAGCGGAACTTTTCGCGCAACTCACTGAAGCTTCAATCGAGGTCCGGAGCCGATTCAGCGTGGCGCTGGCAGGGGGGAACACCCCCCGGCGAACCTATGAACTCCTCGCACAAAATCCATTCAGGGATCGGATCCGGTGGGATAAGGCTCATATCTTCTGGGGCGACGAGCGCTGCGTGCCTCAGGACGATCCGCGCAGTAACGCCCTCATGGCGAAGCAGGCACTGTTAGACCGTGTGCCCGTTCCTTCCGGTAGAATACATCCCATGGAGTGCGCTGAATCGCCTCGGGATGCATCCCGCCGTTACGAATCCATGCTGCGGGCTTTTTTCGATCGAGGGCAGCCCGGTTTCGATATCGTCCTGCTGGGACTGGGTGAAGACGGTCATACGGCTTCCCTGTTTCCCTTTACTCCAGTTCTCGGTGAACAGGAACTCTGGGTTTCGGAAGTCCATCCGGCAGGCCAGGTTACCAGGATGACCATAACCGCCCCGCTTATAAATCAATCGCGCGCGGTGGTTTTCATCGTATCGTCCGAGTCCAAGGCACGCGTGTTGAGGGAAGTGCTGGAAGGACCCCGCGATCCATTGAGACTTCCCTCCCAACTCATCCAGCCCGAATTCCACGGTGGAGGACTCTACTGGCTGGCGGACAGGCCGGCGGCTTCGCTTCTGTCCTGCAAAACCGAACCGTTATGCAACTCGACGCCCCGAGGGGCGGTGGGTTGATTCCGAATCCGCCCGGAGCTGAAAGTCCCGGCTGAAGCTCGCCATTTTGTTTCATCAATCCAATGGACTTTTCCTCGTCATTGTTGAATTATTCTCCGAGTGCAGAACTGCCTGCCGAACTGATTTGGTGAACCATATCTGGTGATCACCGCGCAAGGCCGGGCTCCACTGGGAGAATGGCTTCGGCAAATACCGGCGAAGCACAGGAGCAGCAAAGCGGGGCAGCCTTTGCCCCAGCAGGACCCCTGGCATCGAGGTCAACCCGAATGAGCAAGACGGAACAGGAAGACAAGGACAATAATGTTTGCGCAGGCGGTTTTAAAGTAAAGAGGCTGCTGCGCTCCCTTCTTGCTTCGCCCGATTTTGAAAAATCTCTCAAAGGGCTGGCTATCTCTCCTGAAAGGACCATAAGCCCCTTACTCTGTTTCCTGTATGAAACCGATGAACTTATCAGGTGGAGGGCTGTCCGGGGGATTGGGATCACTGTTTCGGCATTGGCCGAAAAGAACCTGGAATCGGCCCGCATCATCATGCGGCGACTTATGTGGAGCCTCAACGACGAATCGGGCGGAATCGGCTGGGGCGCCCCCGAAGCCATGGGAGAGATAATGGCCGAAAGCGGGGCTCTGGCAAAAGAGTACTACAGAATTCTTGTCTCATACGTCGATGTGGATGGAAATCTGCTTGAGAACGATGAACTCGAACGAGGCGTCCTGTGGGCGATCGGCCGGCTTGCCGGCAGGCGGCCGGAACTCTTTCGGGATTCGACACGTCCAATTATAGCGCAATTAAACTCATCCGACCCGGTGAAAAGGGGACTGGCGCTGCGGGCGCTGGTTTTTTTGCGCCAGGGAGGGCTCGATGCCGGCCATCTGGCTTCTCTCCTTGTGCCCCTTACCCAAGATCAAACCGCAATTCGTGTATTCGAGAACGGAGTTTTTGTGGAACACAAGGTCTGCCGTCTCGCATCGCAACTTCTCGACCGGACCGGCCTCTCCTGAAACAGCAACAGACATACCAGCAAGTAGACGTTTGCCTGGATGTATCATTCCCGAATGATTTTAAAGAAGTCTGGAAGATACTGCCACGACTGCCGTCTTTTGTGATAAAAGATACCGCATTATGCCGGAACTGGAGAATCAAACGAGCAAAACAGATGCGGGGAAAGGGAAAACCGATGTTCAAAAGTATCCTGACAGTGACGATCGTTTCTATTGCCTGCTGTTGCCTTTTTGTGTGGACTGCCCAAGCCCAGGAAGAACCTCAGGGCGCGGCTGAAAATCAATTCAACACAAGCGGAGAACGAATCGGCGGGCTTCGCCTCGGCATGCCGGAAAAGGAATTCCAGAGCTTGATTCCCTGCAAGCCCCAGAAGGGCAAAGAAATATACGAGGGTGGAACGGGTGAACACGTACAGACGTGGAGATATCCTGAATGCGGCATTGCTCTGAAAATGAGTTCCGAGCGAAAGGGAGGCGCAAAGTCGATAGCATCGATCACCATCACCGCACCCAGCAAATTTGCAACCGGCGGCGGAATTCATATCGGCAGCACGGAAAGCGAGGTAATGAAGGCCTACGGGCAGTACCGGGACCAGGAATGGGACGTCAAGAAAACCAATCAATTCGTAGCGGGCTCTATCTATGATGGAATCATCTTTAATCTAAAGGACGGCAAAGTAGTCAGAATATTCCTTGGCGCAGCCGCCGAGTAAAATGGTGGCTTATCGTCCCGCATCATTTCAGATTTTCCGGATGTTCCAAGAGTGCCGCTGCGCATCACGACCGAAAGGTGAATGCGTTGGCCCGCTTGAGAATCGCGAGGAGTCGGGTGCCATGAGCTTTTTGTCCTTTTCTGAACCCTGTCGGATGCACGCACGGCGAATCCGTAGCATTGCAGTCGTGCCCGCGATCTGTCTTGCCGTATTGCTCGCCACAGTGGCGCCGGGCTGGGCCGTCGAGGTTAAAGTGGCGACTGGGGCCGGCCACGGGGCTCTGCTCAAGACCGACGGGACGTTATGGACCTGGGGCGCGAATTCTTTCGGCCGCGGCACGGGCCGTGACGAGGCGTGGGGCCCGCCTGCGCAGATGCCGGGGATGACCGGTGTTAGAGATGTGGCGTGCGGAGACTACTTTACCATAATAGCAAAAGACGACGGTACGGTATGGGCATGGGGAGACAATTCGTACGGCAAGCTCGGCAGCAGTTCCATGGATCCCTCGACCAAACCGGTGCAGGCCGCAGGCCTGACCGGTATAGTGTCGGTGGCCTCGGGCAGCGATCACAGCCTTGCCCTCAAGTCCGACGGCACCGTGTGGGCATGGGGAAAGTCCACAATGGGCTGCCTGGGTTACGAGGCGCAAGGAAGCTCAGCCACCCCGAAACAGGTCAACGGCCTGACTGATGCCAAAATGATTGCGGCGGGGACTCGCCACAGCGTGGCCCTCAAGACCGACGGTACCGTGTGGGTTTGGGGTAACCACGGTGTCGGAAATGCGGGGAATGGGAACAATGACTGGAGCGCTTTTCCCATACGGATAGACGGTCTTTCCAACGTTGTGGCGATTGCGGCCGGAGACCAGTTGACCCTGGCTGTGAAAAAGGACGGCACGTTGTGGGTGGTGGGCTCCGGGGCCTCCGGCCAGCTTGGCGACGGGTCGGCGAAGGACTACTCGATAAAGCCTATACAGGTAAGCGGATTAACCGGCGTAAAATCCACGGCGGCAGGTTCCATGCATTCGCTGGCTCTGAAGGGTGACGGCACGGTATGGAGCTGGGGCGATAACAATGACGGTCAACTCGGCAATAGCATCATCAATTCCTCCGCAGCCGCCGATAATGCCCGGAAATCACCAAAACCGGTGCGTAGCGGCTCTCTTACCGGAGTTGTGGCCGCAGCCACAGCGTTCAATCACTCTGTGGCGGTGACGGGCGACGGAGTCATGTGGGCATGGGGAGATAACGAATACGGGGCACTCGGCACCATCAGCAACAGGTTGCCCCGTTCGGAGGTCCCCATGAAGGTGGGGCAGTACGTGCCTGAAAAATGCGAATGGCTTTTCAACTGCGAGACACGTTCCCGTAAAGCCATCCAGATTTGCGGCGATAAGGAACTTGGCGACAGTTCGAAATGGAGCAACATCCAGTACCGTTTTGGCCCCGTGTACGGCCCTCCTGAGCTGGTATTTCCGGAGGATCCCCCGGAGGGAAATCCTCCCCTGTTTTTCTCTCACATACAGCAGAAAGGCGAGTACCGTGTTTCGGTGCGCTTCTCATCCGGAGGGTACACTTATCGCGTGTATTCAAACTCCAGAGGGGAACTGGAAGAGGGAGCAGGCGTGAAGGTGAGCGACCGGAAGGGCAAGGTTATCGCCGACATAGCATGCGGCGAACGGCCCGAAATATTTATCGATTACCTGCGCAACTCCCTTCCGTGCGACCGGGAAAACCCTCATGGGGCCGCGGCATGCGAGAAGGTGCCGTACAGGGTGGAATGACATCAAAATTCCGGGATTCCAGTCACCTGCGGGCGGCATTACTCGATCCGCCCCAGCGCAGAGGGAGGCCCGCGCCTGCCGGAGTAGAAAACCAGGATTGAAAAGCAGGCGGCGTAAGGCAAGATAAGAAATACCTGGTTGGGCAGATCCGACCATCTTACGGCCAGCCATTCCGAAAGGGCCTCCGCCAGGCCGAAGAAAAGAACCGCAAGCATCACCCCGACGGGACGCCATCTTCCGAGAATAACTGCCGCGACAGCCAGATATCCGCGTCCTTGGGTCATGTTTTCCACAAACTGGGACAACACTCCTATCGAAAGAAACGCCCCCGCCGTTCCGGCCAGGGCTCCTCCGGCACATATGGAAAAGAATTGAATCTTGGAAACCATGAGACCCGCGGCCCTCGCTCCATCGGGATTTTCACCGCAGGCGCGAAGACGCAGCCCCGGGACCGTCCACTTCAGAAACGCAGTAAGGGCAAGACCCATCAGAAAGGCCGCCGGCACAAGGACCGAAATCCCTTCGGCGAGGCGCCTCAGGATGGGTGACAAGAACTCCTGAGGAAGAATCGACCCGAGATTGGGCAGCCCCTTTACCCCCGGTGAAGTTCCGTAGGAATGAAATACCTGGTTCAGAAAAAAACCCGTGAGGCCCGCCGCCAGGAGATTTACGGCAATGGCGCTGACTATCTGGTTTGCCCGCAATTTCAGGCACGCCCCTGCGTGAACGGCACCAATGAAGGCACCGGACAAAATTGCGCAGAGCAGGCCGACCCAGCTCGATCCGGTAGCCCACGTCCCAAGTACGGCGGCAAAGGCCCCGCAGAGCATCATGCCCTCCAGGGCGAAATTGATCACTCCGCTAAGCTCCGAGAGCAGCCCGCCAAAAGCTGCCAGGAGCAGGGGGGAAGCTTTAACGAGTGTCAGTGCGATCAGGTTGAGCACTTGCGGCATCAATTCGACCCCCGGCGCCCATGCGCGACAAAAATGCTTCCACCGCAGGCCGGATTCCACCCTGGCATGCGACCGAAAGCAGAAGGACGGCCTGGACGATCAGAATAAAATTAGGGGAAAGATCCAGGCCTATCTGGAGCAATTTATCGGAGGAACGGAGGCTGGTCAGAAACAGTGTGCTGAGCCAGAGCCATTCCGGAGAACCGTTTGCCAGAAACGCAGCAGTCAGTCCATCGAACCCGTAGCCCGGAGAAAATGCCCGATAGAAACGATGATGGACAGCGCAGACCTCGAATGCCCCAGCCAGACCGGCAAGGGAGCCGCTCACGGCAAATATCAGTATCTGCCATTTCGAGCCTGAAATGCCCGCATTTACCGCCGCATCGAAATTGACCCCAGCGGCCCCGGCCTCGAACCCCCAGACCGTTTTTGAAAACCAGAAATATGCCGCGAAACAAAAACCCAGGGCTATAAGCGGAGCCGGGGTAAGAAACAGTGAGCCGATTCTAAATATCTCAGGCATCCGGGCCCCGGCAGGAATGAGCGGAGTCCTTCCCATAGCGGTCCCGTCCCCGAGCGGTCCCGAAACCAGGTAGCTGCACAGGTAGATCGCTATGTAATTCAGGAGAAGCGTGCTGATTACCTCGTGAACGCCCCGCCTCTGCCGGAGCAGCACTGCCGGAAGCGCCCACAGGCAACCCGAAACTGCGCCGGCCACCAGAGTGAGGGGAAGAAGCAAGAACGCGGGTAAATGGGCCGCGGTCGCAGCAACGGATGCGGAAACCAGCGCCCCGATGGTGAGTTGGCCCTCACACCCGATATTGAGCAGACCAACCCTGTATGCGAGGGCAACCGCAAGACCGGCAAGAAGCAACGGGGTCACTTTTGCCAGCGTGTTAATCGCCGCCTCCGCGCTCCCCCAGGACCCGGTCCAGATGGTCCGGATAAGATCAAGCGGGCCCACTCCCGCCGCCAAGGCCAGCCCCATACACAGGAGCGCTCCGGCCGCAACCGCCGGCGCGCACTTTAAGACGGACGCGGAGACGCGGAGACACGGAGACGCGGTGATCCGTTTCAAAATCCCTCTCGACTTTCCGTCCTCTAGCCGCCAGACCACGCATCCCCCTCCGTGTCCGCCTTTCCCGCGTCCACCCTCTCCTCGCGTACTAATCTATTCTTATGCCGCCACCGAAGATCGCGGCAGCCCCCCTGCGTCCCCGCGTCAGTCTTTTACTCCCGCCGCCCACCTGCCAAGAAGTTCTCGTGAAACTGTTGCCCTTTCGGCTATTCCAACTATTTCGCCCCGGTATATGACGGCAATCCGGTCGCACAGGAAGAGCAATTCGTCAAAATCATATGAAATAACAATGAAGGAGACCTGTTCGGCGCGGCTCAGCCTAAAAATGCGATCGCGAATGCTCCCGGCCGCCAGAAGGTCCAGCCCCCGGCACGGCTGTTCAAGGATCGCAAGGCGCGGAGGCCCGATAAGGACTCGTGCAAGCGCAACCTTCTGCCTGTTCCCGCCAGACAGACCGGAAACCGATTCGAATGGACCTGATGCGGCGATATTGGCGAGCGAGATCTGTTCCATCGAAAAACGAACGACCCCGTCTTTGCGAATCAGTCCCGCCTTCGCAAATTCTTCCTCGCGCTGGCGCCCCAGAAGGAAATTTTCCCACAAGGGACGCCCCGGCAGAAGCGCCTCTTCGGCAGGGCTTTCCTGGAGCCACCTGATGTTTTTACCAAGCCGCTTCTCAATGCCCAGGCGGGTTATGTCCGCGCCCTCGAAAAGGATGGATCCGCTGTCAGGCCGGGTTTTTCCGGCCAGAATGCGAGCAAATGATCTTTGTCCGTTCCCGACTATTCCGCCTATTCCGAAAATCTCGCCTTTTTCGACGGATATGGAGATATCCCGCAGCCCCGGTTCGGTCCCGGCCGGTCCCACTCCCACACTTCGAAGCTCCAGAACCGCAGCATCCGCGTCAGTGGATCGCCGCGGCAATCCGGTTAAAGCGCCGGCACGATCGGCATCCGGGGCCAACCTTCCGCCCACCATCAATCCGGCAATTTCTTCGACGCAGGTGGCACCAGCATCCAGCGTAGCCGCCACGCACCCTTTTCTGAGGACGGTGATTCGGTCGGAGATCGAAAAAACTTCGCCAAGACGGTGGCTGATGAAAAGAACGGTTCTGCCGCCCTCCCGCATGGATTCCATCAAATCAAGCAATCTTTTTGTTTCGCCTGGAGACAGAAGACTTGTCGGTTCGTCCAGGATCAGGATCTCGGCCCCCCGATACAAGAGCCTCACAAGCTCTATCTGCTGTCTCTGGGCGAAAGGGAGTTCTTTGGCCTGCCGGTCCAAATCGAGATTCAGACCGAGCGAGTCCTGGATTCGCACGGCCATCTCTTTCGCATGGCCCGTCCCGAAGATTGCGGCCAGACGGGACGACTTGCCGCCTTTCTTTTGCGCTTCGCCGTATCCAACTGCTCTTTCGCATCCAAGCGTGATGTTTTCGAGCACCGAAAGCTGAGGAAAAAACAGGATATCCTGATGGACCATTCCGATACCGGCCTGAATGGCGTCTCTGGGAGAGCGAAACGAAACCGGGACGCCCCTCACGACTATCGAGCCCGAATCCGGCCGCAACCGCCCAAACAGCATATTCATCAAAGTCGTTTTCCCGGCCCCGTTTTCCCCGACTACCGCGTGAATTTCTCCTCTTGCTATTTTGAGAGAAATATCCCGGTTCGCATAAAAGGCACCGAATCTCTTGGATACACTCCTGATTTCAATAAGGGGCGCTGTAGGACAGCAGGGAGAAGGCGCCGGTTCACCCGGGCTGCCGGTTGTCAGGGATCCCGGCGTATGATTCATGGTGATTATCCAAAATAAAATAGAAGCCGATAACGCGGGGCACAGACCGGCCACGCGGAGTCCGGGGTTGGTGGATCGTTGACCTCACAGCTCAGGGGCGGCAAACTCCTCGACCTCCGTGTATCTCTTAGGGATCGTCAGTTTACCGCTTTTGAGAAGGTCTTTTGCCTTTTCAATCCGCTGGAGATCGGCCGGGGTGAAAAGCTGCCTGGTGTACTTCATATCCGATATATCTATTGCTCCCTCTGAGACTCCCAACCATACGTGCCCCCCTCGGAAACGGCCCTCGAGTGCATCCCGAATGGCCCCATAGACTGCGACGTCCATCCTCTTCAGTGCACTGACAAGCACCCTTCCGGGGATTTCCGCATCCTGGTCGAGGTCTTCGGCAATCAGGAAAACGCCCCGGCTTTCTTTTACCGCATCGATAACTCCGATTCCCGTATTGCCTGCGGCACGAAAGATCACGTCAACTCCCCGGTCGATCATCGCCATAGCCAGTGACTTGCCCTTGACCGGATCGTTGAATGATCCGGCTGAGCTTGTAACCACTTCAATATCCTTCCCCCTTGACTTCCCGGCAGTTTTGACGCCGGCCCGGTATCCGCTTACGTAAGCCTCGACGGGAGGGATATCCATGCCCGCCACCACTCCAACCGACATCTTCCTGGTGAAAAGCCCGGCGAGGAGCCCGGCGAGGAAGCCACCCTCCTCGGACCTGAAATCGAAGCTTGCCACATTTTCGGCGGGGATATCACCTTCGATATGTATGAACCTGGTTTTGAGAAAATGGGGAGCCACGTCCTTTAATGAATCAGAATAGAGGTAGCCGAGACTTACGACAATATCCGCTCTGCCGGCGGCCAGATTCAAATTGGATGTATAGTCGGCTTGTTCTCTGGACTGGAGGAATTGTGCGTCCAGACCGAAATCCTTTTTTGCCTTCAGAACCCCCTGCCAGCAAACATCATTGAAGCCCTTATCTCCCAGGCCGGCGGTGTCCGTGAGGACGATCACCCTGACGGACCCCCGTGACGCCCGGCTTGTTACGGTCGGATCAGTGTAGAAAAACCCGGAGACAAGAAGAAAGCAGACAAGAATATTTCTAAAATTGAAAAACGGCCGCAAAATCCCTCCAAAACGCGATCACCGGCCTGTCTTTACCTGGTCTTGATTTCTCGATTAACAGCCGGTTTTCGTCAAAAAACACTGGTCAACTCACTCCAATTCGAGATAAAAAGTAAACGCTAATGACCCGGGGGGGGTGTGTGCTTTTCGTCTTAATAATCCGGCATTCCCACTCTGAATTCAACGACTTTTGCACTAAAGCCCTGCGATACGCCAAGGTTTTCGCCGGCTTTGCAATCCCGCGGTCAGTTTGGAACTTCAACGCCAAGTGCGGGGAGTTGCGATGAAAGTTGTGAAGGATGGGAAAGAAATAGCGGTCAAATTCATCAAAAGCTCGGTTTCCGCACACGGCTTGGCTCCGAGTGAAGAGGTCAGCGCGCTCCGCCTTGTCGAGCTATGCGGAAGAACGGCCTACAAGTCCGAAGACAAAATAACGGAGGAGTCGGCCAAAAAATTTGTGTTGATGCTCAAATCTCACGGTCATCTTTCCGTACTTGAACACAGCAACGTTGTGCTGAAAGTGCAAAAAAACCCGGCTGAACTGGCTCCGGGCGGACCGGAGCCTTTCACATTCGCGATCCTGCTGGAGGCGCTCGCGCACAGGATCGGCTTTCATAGAGTTCTTCCCGCCAATTCGGGATCGGGATTTGTGATAGCAGGCAATTTCCGTTCCTGGATCGAAACCCTTGACAGCCTGAAGTCCCTCGGGCCTTATAGCGGCTTTCTTGCCCGGGCCCTTCACCGGTATTTTCCCTCGATCTTCCCGGACCCCGGCCAGGTAGATCCAATCCCTTCCATTGCGACGCTCGTCGGAGAAGAAGAGCAACTGGAACTGCTCAAAACTGACCCCTATTTCGATCTGCCCGTTTTCGTTTTCAGGTTCGTATGCGACCGCGGCATCACACATGAAGTGGTGCGGCACCGGGTTCTTTCCTTTACCCAGGAAAGCACCCGTTATGTTAACTACGAGAACAAAGGCATGGTTCTCATCTTACCCGAAGAGTTATACAACGCGTACGATGAGGACAAATGCACTTTGATTTCCGGCGACCTTCTGGCAGGTGAGTGGCGCAAGCGCGCCGAACTCATTTTTCACTGGTACAAGGAAGATCTGGCGCGTGGCCTGAGGCCCGAGATTGCACGTGACATCCTGCCTAACCTGCTGAAAGGAGAGATTTTTGTCAGCGGCCGCTGGAGCGGCTGGAAACATTTCATTATGCTCAGGGATTCCAGCCATGCGCATCCCAGGATTCGCTTTCTTGCAAGAGAGGTAAGAAAGTATTTCGAGAGCGTTGGGCTAGAGTGCTGATCTCAAAGGAAAAGCTAATGTTGGATCTGGAAGCTATGCAGGAGATTTTTCGACTACAGCGGAAACTCAACATCCATACCCTTGCTAATGCGGGAAAAGATTTCGAATCCACAATACACGATCCGGATAAGAAATGTACCTGGATCGAAAACTATCGCAAGGCGCTTTCGGCTGAACTTGCCGAGCTGATTCGGGAGGTGTATGACTATGGCATCGGCACCCCGAACGGCAAAGTCGAAATCGTCGATATGTTGCATTTCCTCGTGAGCCTTTCCCAAATTGTGGGCATCGGGCCGGAAGACGTACCGTCCTTTCATGTCATGCAAAACGGGGCCACTTTTGATTCCTGCGCAATCCGGGTATTTCTTGCCATGGACGAACTTCAAAACAGCGTCAAGTGGAAGTGGTGGGCAAAAGGCGGTGGATTCAAACCTGAGAGAGCAAGAAACGCACTCCTTGATATATGGCAATCCCTCGCGCTCATATGCGCGGTGTTCGATCTCAACTTTGCGGACCTGAAGAAGACCTACGTGGACAAGAACGGAATCAACTTCGAGCGGCAAAGGCAGAATTATAGCGAGGATGAGGAGCCAATTTATAATATTTCCATAACTGTTTGATCTGAATAGGTTCTTGTCAACTCACGAAGAACCTGGACAACGGACGGTCCTTCAACAGGCCTGCTGATGCTTGCCTGCGGTTATATTTTTGTGCCTCGTCGCAACGGCTCCCTTTCAGAGAGATATTTGTGATCAGATCCAGGCAGGACAAACTCAAACACCACCGGCCCTCATTCCCGGCAAAGTTTATCAGTTTCGAAGGAATTGACGGCTGCGGCAAAAGCACCCTTATGGAGCATTTGTCGCAGTGGCTCTCGAGGGCCGGAATCCCCTGGATAAAAACCCGGGAGCCGGGCGGGACGCCGATAGGGGAAAAGATCCGGGAAATTCTCCTCGACCCGGCTTCCGTTGAGATGAGCGGCCGCGCCGAAGTGCTCCTCTACAGTGCAAGCAGGGCCCAATTGATTGACCAGGTCATCGTGCCAACCATGAGGGGAGGCTCGTGGGTCCTGACCGACCGGTTCGTTGATGCCACTTTTGCCTACCAGGGATTTGGGCGGGGCTTCGACCTCGAACGCCTGAGACTCATCCAAGAATGGACTACTAAGGACCTGTGGCCGGACAAAACCATCCTGCTCGACTGTAGCCTGGACATAGCCCTGGCAAGGCTCGGGGCCCGTAATGGCGCGGACCGGGACAGGATCGAACAGGAAAACCGGATATTTCACGAGAAGGTCCGAAAAGGCTACCTGATACTTGCCGAAAAGGAACCCGAAAGGTTCCTCATCCTGGACGCCTCGAAACCGCTCGCGGAAGTGGTCCGGGAGTTCTACGAAAGGTTTTGGCTGGTCGAAGTCGAGCGCTGATTTTTTATCCGCTACTGCCGTTTGAATTCAATTTCCATAATTGAGAAGTCATCCCTTAGCGACTCCGAGCCTTGCGCCTCCCGGATATAATTCCAGAGCCGGTCGAGCCTGGAGCTTCCGTCCGTCGATGGACTCGCCATCAGTTCGACAAATGACTCAAAAGCCCAAAGTTCGCCATTGGGTCCGATACTGATTTCATATGAACCGTCGCTGAAAATGAAGAGTCTTGAGGGGATGCCTATTTCAATGCTTTGCGATTGGTAGGCCACTTCCGGAAATGCCCCGATGATCAAGTTCGGG
>Ga0326728_10003029_pt1 | contig 53912 bp, 53 predicted proteins | sample MB3enrmetagenome_FD_207602 | JGI IMG/M metagenome (GOLD analysis project Ga0326728, IMG submission 207602) | Lab enriched peat soil microbial communities from McLean, Ithaca, NY, United States - MB31MN | ecosystem: Environmental > Terrestrial > Soil > Wetlands > Peat | place: USA: New York... | reverse complement strand
TTATCCGCAAAGTGGCCCATGGTCCGCCACAGGTGAGTGTAGTCGCCTTGCGGAAAGTTCCGGTGAATGCGCTCCACCAAGCCCGACCAGCCCCCGGCTTCCACCATGCCGAGAATCGGAATCATCAACGCGCCCGACCAAATCAGGAAGAACTGCAAAACCTCATTGAAGATCGCTGAAACCAATCCTCCCAATGCAACATAGATGGCCACGGTAAGAGACGAAATCCAAATGCTCAGGTGAATATCCCAACCCAACATGACCTTCATGACCACGGCCATCGCGTACATATTGATGCCGGACATCAGGATCGTCAGGAAAATGAACGACAGTGCGCCCACCAGGCGCGTAGGTTCGCCATAACGCAGTTGCAGATAGCCCGGCACAGAATGAGTTTTGCAGATGTAGTAGAAGGGTATCATAAAAACGCCCAGAAAAAGCATGGCGGGAATCGCCCCAAACCAATAATAATGGGCGGCCAGAATTCCATACTGGTACGCAGACGCCGCCCATCCCATCAGCTCGAGCGCGCCCAGATTGGCGCAAATGAAGCTGAGCCCGGCCACCCAAGCTGTCATCTGGCGCCCCGCCATGAAGAAATCCTGACCGCTTTGGGCGAAGCGCTTCAGATAAAACCCGATGGCTAGCACGACAACGAAATAAACAGCGATGATGAGGAAATCCATGACGTGCATGGAGAAGATCGCATGGGTGCGGGGTGCGCTGGCAAACAGCAAGGCAGGTGAAAAGCAATTAGTCATGCGGTGTTCTCCGCAACAGCTTGAGGGGCGACGCGAAGTGTTTGCAGGCCGGCCCGTGCGCCCGCGCTCGTGGCGCGTCGGCGCGTAAGCAAGCCGTGCTTCGCCTCCGCCAAGGCGCGGGGACCGCGCCGTGCGCGACCTGCGCGCAAGCGCCAACCTCCGCCCATCGGCCAGCCCTCAAGACTTCTTAGGTATGTAAAGGTTAACATAAATGCCACCGATAACGGTAGGCAGCGTGACACTTGAGTCAGGGGCCGCGATTTCGTACTGGACAGGCTTCCAGCCTTCAGCTCGTGCTTTAGCCGGGAGTGGTTTGATTCACCAAACCCGGTTCGAGCAGACAGCGCACGAAAGATCAGGAGTGATACGAAAAATCTCCCCAGAGGGATGGTTTTTTCACTAACTGTCCCGGAGGTAAGCCACTGGTTCGACCAGTGAGACTCGAAGAGGTTTGACCGTTGAGCAGAGTAACATCCCCCTCCAAGGTGGCTTGATGAGAAACCATCCCAAAGGAGGATGTCATGTCAGACCTTTATCAGAGCCTATCCCATTCAAGATGGGGAGTGCAAATACCATGTTGTGTTCGTTCCCAAGCGACGGCGCAAGGTGCTTTTCGGAAAAACGCGTCGGCACTTGGGAGAAATCTTTCACGCCTTGGCCCGGCAGAAAGAGTGCCAGATTCTGGATGGACATCTGATGCCGGACCACGTGCATATGTGTATCGCAATTCCCCCCAAGCGCCCGGTGGCCTCGGTTATCGGGTTTCTCAAAGGGAAGAGCGCTATCGCCGTAGCCCGACTGTCCGGGAAGGAGCGAAACTTCACGGGGGAGCATCTCTGGGCCCGTGGCTACGCGGTGTCCACGGTCGGGTTCGAGTTGGAGCAAGTCCGCCAATACATCCGCGAACAGGAAGAAGCGGATGGAAGCGGCGGACAGTTTTGAATCCATAACCAAGGCGCGCCTCGGCGCGACGCCTAAACTAACGGGTGACCGCCTTTGAGGCGGCCCCACTCATCAAGCCACCCGCTTTGCGGGGGGTGTCTGACTCCCCAGAGTGGAACTCCACCTTCGCGACCACCCGCCGCGCCGTCTTCCAACTCGCCGCTTGGTACAGGAAGCTCTTGTACCGTACCAGTGGCTTGTGACTGGGCCGCCCGACCGGGCGAGTCAATAACTCCGCGATGTCCCGCTCCAGGCTGTCGTTGGCCGGGATGCGAACCGCGTACTTCACGCCACGCTGTTCCATCGCCTCGTAAATCTCCGGCTTGGCGAAGGCGGCATCAGCGCGGAACACTACCTCTTTGCCCAACCTCTGCTGCCTCTCGATTTCGGGCAGCAGTAGTTCTTCCCATTCGTCGGCACTGTGGACGTTCCCAGGCCGCAGCTTTGCAGCAACACAGTCGCCTTCACGATTGAACAACAGCAGCGGGTGATAGCAGGTCGATTCGAAGTGTCCGTTGTAGGCGCTCTGTTCTTGCTCTCCGTACACGGGGATCTCGGTCGAATCCATGTCCAGGACCGTCCGGTAACCTGAATCCATAATTTCCGCTTTGCCGATCAATGCCCGGTTGAGTCTTCCCAGTCCCGCGAAGTTCTCCTCCTCGGCCAGCATCTCGGTCTCAAAGGTCTGCAACCGAGAAGTCAGAGCCGCGCCTCGATCCCAGACCTTTTCGGACCCGATGAGCCGGAACGCCGGGTCTTGGGAAAGCCTCTCCGCGTCGTTGAGGTCTTCGTAGCCAGCCAGGCGACTATAGACGGATTGCCGTAGCAGGTCGGCGAAGGGAAACCGCGTATTCTTCCCACGGCGGGAGTCCGTCAGATGTTGATCGATCAATGCTCCGAACCCGAGTCGCTCGTCGAGTTCGCGCACCAGGATCAAGCCGCCGTCGGAAGTGACACGAGAACCTTGGAAATCGACCTTGAGAGACGTGTTGAAGGAGAGCTGAAAGGGCTGTGTTTGTATCTCACCCATTGGGTACTGACCTCCGGAGCGCCGTCATCGCGTTCACGCCCGCATAAATATTGATGCCGACGAACATCCGAAGATTCGTAAGTGGGGTTCAAAATGGAAATGTGGGGTAACTGGCGCTTGTAGAGTTTTGGCATTTGCCGGATTGAGCCAATTGCTGAAAAGAGGAGACCGTTCACTAAGGTAAGCATTTTTCACTTAACCAACTCATCGAGCGCAATCCCCCGTCGAAGAGACCACCGTGGCGAGGCCATAAGGCAGCAAACACAACGCCGGTTTGTCGGTGGGAACAACGGCGTGGACAGGCCCGGTCGGGCAATCTATTCGGCGCGGTCTTAGTCCCACTCTGCCAGTCTCTCACCTGTCGCGTCCGTTGTTCCATCTCAGAATGTCGGTGATGTGACTCGCCCTAATCGCAGAAGGTCCGCTTCGCCTGAATTCCAAAGGGCACTCCCATTCGGTCTCGTCATTCCCCGGGCCTTCCTTGCGTCGTGCGGCGAGCAATTACGGTTGAACGCCGGGCCATTCGTCTTGCGTTTATTGTCATCCTTGTCGACGATGGCTTGTCTTTCATATAGGAGGTCTGCCAGACGCCCGCATGACTCGACCCAGAGGTTGCCCACAAACATCTGGTTCTGGGTTGTTCTTTTTGCGCAAACCGGCCTCGGAGCATCAAGCACTTGCAACAAGCCGAACGGGAGGGTTTTTGGGCAAGCCCTTCACGGGCGCCGATAGGCCCCCTGCGTCTATAAATGCACGATTAGACTTTTTTGGATGTATGTGTTTTTTCGAGACTTCTCGGCCGCCACCCTGGCCGGCAAAGCTAGAGATTTACCGTTCGACTTTTTTAAGCCACATAGTGAAGCTATAAAAGTATGATTGTACCTGTATAGCAGTATGGCAATCACACATTGTATAATTCAATACTTGACATGCGTTTTGTGTTCTGGTACGTTCGGGGTCAGAAGATGTTAGTGGGCTGGTTTTGATAGGAGGCGGGCTGAGCCCCTGTCCGTTGACTGGAAGAGTTTCGACAGTCTTTACGATTCAGGAGGTGCTCAGTGCCGAAGCTATACGATATCAGGGATGTCGCCAAAATCCTCGGAGTAAAGCCGTCGACGATCTATACCTGGATCAAGCAGGGCAAGATACCCCATATCAGGATCGGTCGTCTCATAAGATTCACCCTCGAACAAATTGATGGGTTCCTTCAGGGAAACATCCGCCAAACCACCTAGGCGTGTGGACAGCGAGCGGACTTCTTTTACGGAGGAGGTGCAGGATGGCCCTATTCAAGCTTGGAAAGTATTGGTCCTACGACTTCTGGGTTGATGGAATACGCTACCGGAAGTCGACAAAGTTGACGGATAAGCGCGAGGCACAGAAGGTCGAAGGTGCGGTCAGGACGGATCTTGCGCGCCGAAGATTCACTCGCCCCTCGAAGAGCCTGAGGTTCAGTGAACTTTGCGAGAGGTATGCGGAATTTGCGAAAACGAATGGCAAGCCTGCCTATATAAGGGAGAAGTATCACATCGCTACCCACCTCGTGCCGCATTTTGGGGAGATTCTGGTCCACGCGATTAACTTGGACGTCTGTGAAAGGTACAAGAAGAATCGGTTGAAAACAGGCGCCGAGAAATCGACGATCAACCGTGAAATTAGCACGTTGAAGGCAATCTTAAAATACGCTGGCGAAAGAGACCTAGCCCCTGAAGGCGTCGGCGGGGACGTCTGTACGTTCACCAATATGGAGAGAAAGGAGACACGTATTATGACACGTGATGATATTAAGAGACTTCTAAAACTGTGCGCCTCGCCCGACTTCCAGGCGAGGGAACCCTATCTATTTCCCGTAGTCACGGTCATGGCTAACACCGGCTTACGCCCTCGCGAATGCATAAGGCTGGCCAAGGGGGATCTGGACCTTGAACACCGGGTCATATCGGTAAGGCAGACAAAAACGAAGTCAGGTATTCGGAACATCCCCATATCTTCAGAAGTTGCCGGAGTCCTGAGCCGTTGGCTCCCTCATGTAAAAGGCGAATGGGTTTTCCCCAGCCCCAAGAAACCAGGAGCGCACATTCGGGATTTCGCAAAGGCGTTTGCGGAAGCGGTAAAGGAGGCTGGCTTAAAGGGATTTACGCCTCGCAGCCTGCGTCGTATGTTTGCGACGAAGCTATCTAAGAAAGCGCGCCGCACGCTGGTCGCGAAGTTGAAGGGGCATTCCCGGTAGTGAAATACAGTACGCTGACCTAGCGGAGGGAGGTTGAAGTGGCTCTCTACAAACGCGGCAAATGTTGGTACTACGACTTTGTGTTTGAGGGCATACGCTACCAGAAGTCAACAAAGTTCCGCGATAAGCGCGAAGCCCAGAAGGCCGAGGATGCCGTCAAGACGGATCTCGCTCGCCGAATATTCCGCCTTCCCTCCAAAAGTGTGCGATTCAGCGAAGTATGCGACAAGTATGCAGAAGTTACAAAAACCAACGACAAACCCGCCTGGGTGACGGAAAAGTACCACATTTCAAAGCATCTCAAACCATACTTCGGCGAGATCATGGTCCATGCGATCAACATGGACGCATGTGAGAAATACAAGGCCAAGAGACTGCGCGAGGGAGATGAAAAAAGCACGATCAACCGCGAACTCTGCACATTGAAGGCTATTTTGAAATACGCTGTTGGTTGCGGGCACGCCCAGGAAGGAATTGGAAAGCACGCGGTCTTGTTCACGAATGTAAAGTATAAGGAGAAAAAGGTTGTCAAACCGGATGAATTCGCTCGCTTTGCTGCGGTCTGTGCATCTCTCGAATTCCAGGTCAGAGCACCGCACTTGTTCCCGGCGGTGGTCGTTGGCTACTATGGGGGCTTGCGGCCCAGTGAACTGACACGGATACCCAAGGACGAAGTTGACTTGGAGGTCGGGATTATATGGATAGGGAAGACCAAAACGCCGTCAGGGGTTCGCTACATACCGCTCAAGAGGGAGGCTTGGGAGGTTCTCCGTATTTGGGTACAAAGGACGCAAGGTAAGTGGCTATTCCCTAGCCCGCGAAAGGCGGGAGCCCATATTAAGGACTTCGGGAAGGCATTCGCGGCAGCCGCCAAGGCGGCGGGCCTAACCGACATAACGCCGGACTGCCTCCGACATACGTTTGCCACACGGGTAAAGCCTAACGTGCGTCGGCGGTCTGATTTGCGTGAAATGATGGGCCACTCGGAGGACGGGCACACGCTGCCTTATCTGCACGAAGAGTTGGAGGACAAGCGTGCGGCCATCGAGGCCATCCCGGTCCCTGCAAATTTCACTACAGCATTTAATAGGTGGGAAGGTGGGACTGAATCGGATGAGGGACAAATCCAGGTCCCTCAAGAACTTGTAATGGTAGGCCCGTGGGGACTCGAACCCCAGACCTCTACCGTGTCAAGGTAGCGCTCTAACCGGGCTGAGCTACGGGCCTGCGGAAAAACTGCGGAAGACCTTTCCAACCTATCGCAGTTCCCAAAATGTGTCAACGCAGGTTTGCCCCATCAGCTTAATTGCATTGGAAGGAAAAATCGGAGTACGATGGCGGGTCAGGGCTGATGTTGGGGAAGATGTGGGGCGGGTTTCGGGGCGGCGTCCTGCGCTGGGCATTCACATCCATCTCAATCCTGGTGTGCCACAAGGAGAATGGGACGAGCATGGTCAAACCTCTTGAATACTTGACCTATCGAGGCGGGCCCGGGCACTGGTCCTGGCTCTTGCACCGGTTGTCAGGAATTGGTGTATTTCTATTTTTGTTAATCCACATCGTGGATATTTCCTTGATTGGATGGGGCGCCAAAGTCTTCAACCGGCTATTGTTTCTCTATCGCCACCCCGCCTTTCGCGTGGGTGAAGTGGCATTGGTGGCGGCGGTTCTGTACCACGCTCTGAATGGCATCCGAATCTGTGTCATCGACTTCTGGCCGGAAACCATGGCTTTCCACCGCAAGCTCAGCTACGCGGTGGGAATCGCCTTTACCATTATTTATATTCCGACGGCCATCTATATGTTGAGCTTCATTGTGAAGTAGGGGGTAGCGATGCGAGGAGCGGGAAATCCAAGACCGGAAAGCGGACTGGAACTCTACGCCTGGATCTTCATGCGTATTTCAGGCCTTGCCTTGCTCTTCCTGGCGCTGGGCCATCTCCTGATCATGCACATTATCCATAACGTCGATAATATTGACTTCCAATTCGTCGCGGCGCGTTACGCTACGCCCTTCTGGCGGACCTACGACCTGATCATGTTATGGTTCGCCATGATTCACGGTGTGAATGGCGTTCGCACGGTGCTGGTGGATTACATCAGCGCACGCGGCTGGCGGACGGTTTCGCTGGCTTCGCTATTGGTCGTGGGGTTTGTTCTCCTGACCCTGGGATCGGTTGCCATTTTGACGTTCCAGCCGCCCATGGCGAGGTGAGTGGGCGTGGGGTTTGGGCGAGCGGCGCTCGCCCGAGGGCCGAACGCCGTTCGGCCTTACAACTGACGACCCACAACTTTTTCTGAGGCTTGGTCACATGGTCCAACGGTATGACGCAGTGGTAGTAGGAGCGGGAGGCGCCGGCCTGATGGCCGCGCTGCAACTCGCCGGACACGGGAATATCGCGGTGCTGAGCAAGCTCTATCCCACGCGCTCGCACACGGGAACGGCGCAGGGAGGTATTGGCGCCGCGCTCGGCAATATGGAAGAAGACCATTGGGAATGGCACATGTTCGACACGGTCAAAGGCAGCGACTACCTGGCTGACCAGGACGCGGTCGAAATCCTTTGCCGGGAAGCGATCGAGACCGTTTACGATCTCGAACACTGGGGCCTGCCCTTCAGCCGCACCACGGATGGAAAAATCGCCCAGCGGCCCTTCGGCGGGCACACCAAGGAGTTCGGCAAATCGCCCGTGCGGCGCGCCTGCTACGCCGCGGACCGCACCGGGCACATGATTCTCCAAACCTGCTACCAGCAATGCATCAAGAATGGCGTCCACTTTTACAACGAGTATCACGTCCTCGATCTGCTGGTTGAACAGGGGCGCTGCGCAGGTGTCGTGGCGCTGTGCCTGGCCACGGGGGAGATTCACACCTTCCATGCCAAAGCGGTTTTTTTCGCCACGGGTGGCTGCGGCAAGATGTTTCGGGTCACCTCCAACGCGCACTCGCTGACTGGCGACGGTATGGCGGTGGTCTATCGCCGGGGGATTCCGCTGGAGGATATGGAATTTTTCCAGTTCCACCCCACGGGCATTTACAAGATGGGGATTCTCTTGAGCGAAGCGGCGCGCGGTGAGGGCGCTATTCTGCGCAACAATCTGGGCGAGCGCTTCATGGAGCGCTATGCGCCCACGCTGCTTGACCTCGCCCCGCGTGACATGGTTTCGCGCGCGATTTACCGGGAGATTCGCGAAGGGCGGGGCATCGATGGCAAGAATTACGTTTACCTTGATATGACCCACCTGGGAAAAGAAGTCTTGGATAAAAAGCTCCCGGACATTACCGAATTTGTCAGGACCTATCTCGGCGTCGAGCCGCTCACCCAACCGGTTCCCATCCAACCCACCGCCCACTACGCAATGGGCGGGATTCCCACCGACATTGATGGACGCGTGGTGATCGATGAGAAGAACACGGAGCTGCCGGGGCTTTACGCGGCGGGCGAAGTCGCCTGTGTCTCCGTGCACGGCGCCAACCGCCTAGGGACCAATTCGCTGGTCGATATTCTGGTTTTCGGGCGCCGCGGCGGACGCCACGCGGCAAATTTCATCACGGAAACCGATTGGGTTCGCTTGCCGGACAAGCCCGACGAACCGGCGCGTGCCATGGTGAGCCAGATCCTCAATTCCACCGGCAAAGAACGCGCGGCCGATATCCGCGACGTGCTTCAGGACGAAATGATGGATAAGGCTTCGGTCTTCCGCGACGCTCAGGGCCTTACCGCCATGCGCGAGAAGCTGCGCGAGTTGCGCGACCGCTACCGCCAGGTAAAGTCGGAGGATCGCGGGATGCGCTATAACACCGAGTTGCTGGAGGTAATCGAACTCGGCTGTCTCTTGGATCTCGCCGATGTCCTGGTGGAAAGCGCGTTGGCACGCCGGGAGAGCCGCGGGGGCCACTGCCGTGAAGATTTTCCCAAACGCGATGACGCCAATTGGCTGAAACATACGCTTGCCTACCAATCGTCCCGGGGAGTCGAGCTCAAATTCAAGCCCGTGGTCATCACGAAGTTTCAGCCCATGGAGAGAAAATATTGAGGGATCGGGTTATCTGGCCATCGGGTCATCTAAAGCCTGTCCGTGGTCAGTGGTCCGTTGTCCGTTGCACGCGAATTGGCGAGAAGGGAAGCGAGAGACCAAGGATTAAGGGCGACTGACAACTGACCACGGACAACGGACAGCTTTTCAATGACCCGGATGAGCCGATGGCCCGATTCGCAGGAGTTCACCATGCAGGTCACTTTAAAAATCAAGCGCTTCAATCCCGAAAAGGATAAGGATGCCTGGTGGGGTGAATACAAGATTGATGCCGAGCCCACAGACCGCCTGCTTGACGCATTGAATTATGTGAAGTGGTACAGGGACGGCACGCTCACCTATCGACGGTCATGCGCCCACGGAGTTTGTGGCTCCGACGCGATGCAAATCAATGGTCGGAATGCCCTGGCGTGTAAACTGCTGCTCAGCAGCTTGGGCAAGACGATTACCATTGAACCGTTGCGTGGGTACAAGGTCATTAAAGACCTGCTTGTGGATATGGACGCTTTCCTTGCGAAGTATCGCAGCGTCAAGCCCTACCTGATCACCCAAGGGCCCGATCCGGAAAAGGAGCGCTTGCAGTCGCCCGAGGAGCGCGAGAAATTCGATGACACAACCAAGTGCATTCTGTGCGGGGCGTGCACGTCCGGGTGCCCCTCATTTTGGGCCGACGGCGATTACCTCGGGCCGGCGGCGATCGTGAACGCTCATCGCTTCCTCTTCGATTCCCGCGACGAGGGCGGCGAAGAGCGTATGGAGATTTTGAATACTCTCGAGGGCGTGTGGCGGTGCCGTACCATCTTCAACTGCGTGGAAGCCTGCCCGCGCGGCATCAACGTGACGCGCGCCATTGGCGAGGTGAAGAAAACGCTGTTGTATCGAAAAGTCTAATCTTAGGTGTCAGGTGCCAGGTATCAGGTGTCAGGTTTTTTGGGGTCTGTGATATTGGCACTTGCAGCGCCGACCCTGACAATCATATTTACGGTGATTTGAGACGGCCTACACTAGCGCCTGACACCTGGAACCTGGCACCTACTTCAGATGCTGATTCAGAAAGGTCAGGGTGCGCTGCCACGCGTCCTCGGCGGCGCCTTCGCGATAGCCCAATTTGTTCTCCGAGTTTTCAAAAGCGTGGCCGGCGCCCGGGTAGACCTTGACGTCGATGGATTTGTGGGCGCTATTCATGGCGCTTTCGAAAGCCTCCACGTCGCTCGCCGGAATGCTGCGATCGTCCGAACCGAAAATTGCCAACACCGGCGCGCGAATCTTCTGGATGTCACCCGCATCTGTGGGCATCAAACCGTAATTCACCACGCAGGCGGCCAGAAAGAGATCATTGACGGCCAGCAGCAGCGACCACTTTCCCCCCACCGACCACCCGATGGAGCCCATCTTCTCCTGGTTCACGTCCGCACGCGCGGCCAGGAAGTGGAGCGCGGCCTCCATGTCGCGCAGGGCGCGGTCCTGGGGCGTTCCGACCATCAGATCGTAGGCAAGGGCGGGATCGTAGACCACCTGACCGCGGTAGAGATCCACGGCCAGAGCCACGTACCCTTGTTCCGCCAGCTTCCGAGTCTGTCCCTTGACCCAATTCGTCAAACCCCAATCCTCATGGAGGACTATCAGGGCGGGGTGTTTGCCGGAGGATTCCGGGGCAGCCAGATATCCCGCAATCGTCTCGGAGCCGCTGGGAAAAGTAACCTCCTGGATTTTAATCGGCGCGGCGAGAGTGGGGGCGGCGATCGCGAAAAACATCCAGACTGCCAGTAGAGCGATACGGCGCATTCCCCGTCCTCCGTGAAGGTGGTGTCCATCGGGTAGAGCCCGACGGCGACATTATACTTTATGGGGTGCAGCCCTTGCCGCGCTTTCCGTGCCTCTGCCGCCCGCTCCCCAAACCAGGGCAAGAAATCAGGGCCCAATCCCTTAGGGGTCAAGATTTTTCTTGACAGGAGTACGGCGCATCCGCTATAAAAAAGTATATTTATACAGCGTCCGTATAAATATTCTTTAAGGAGATGTGAGGTACAAGAATCCCTTGAACACGGCGGTCGAGACAAACGCTTCGCAGGGGGCGGGGGGTGATTCTCCCACGCATGCAGTGGTTCACGCCGCGGTGATCGGCGCCACTGGCTATGCGGGGTGCGAACTCTTGACCATCCTCGCCCGCCATCCCGCCGTTTCCGTAACCTGCCTGATGTGGTCCGGGGGGAACGGCAAGAAGGCATTGGCGGTCGAGGACGTCCACCCCAAGCTGCGCGGACGTTTCTCCGTCCTTTGCGAACCCCTGGATGTCGAGCAGGTCTTGCGTTCCGGGTCGGACGTGGCTTTTCTTGCCACTCCGCATGAGGCCTCACACCAAATCGTGCCGCGTCTACTCGAAAACGGCATGCGCGTGGTTGACCTCAGCGGGGCCTTCCGGCTGAAGGACCCGGCAGCCTATGCGCATTGGTACGGTTTTGATCACCGCGCCACAGAGGCTTTGGCCGAGGCGGTTTACGGAATTCCGGAATTTGACGCCCGCGCGATTGCCAAGACGCGGCTGGTGGCGAACCCTGGTTGCTACCCGACCTCCGTGATCCTGGCGCTCGCGCCCCTACTCAAAGCGGGCTGGGTGAACGTGGCCGCTGGGGTTATTGCCGATTCGAAATCCGGTGCCACCGGAGCCGGCCGCACGCCCAGCGAGAAGTTGCATTTTCCCGAGGTTAACGAAAACCTGCGGGCCTACGGCCTTTTCCACCACCGCCATCTGCCGGAGATGCTCCAGGAGCTGGCGCTTTCGCCCAAGGATTTCATATTTACGCCCCATCTTTTGCCCATCACGCGGGGCATCCTGACGACGATTTATTTGCGCCTCGCGCCGCAGCGTGCCTTGAGCGAGGTCGAAACGCTGTTCAGGGATTTCTACGCGGCGGCGCCCATGGTGCGCATTTATCCGGCGGGAACGCTGCCGGAGATTCTGGGTGTGGCGAATACGCAGTTTGCCGACATCGGCTTTGCGCTCGACGAACCCACCGGGCGGCTCATCCTGGTCTCCACGATCGATAACCTGGGCAAGGGTGCGGCGGGTCAGGCGGTTCAGAACATGAACGTGATGTTTGGCTTTCCGCAAGAAACAGGATTGCTCTGAAATTCCAGATTCCGGATTCAAGATTCTGGATTCCGGAATCCAGAGTCCGGAATGCGGAATTCGGAGTCCGAATCGCGCAATGGGGAATCCGGAATGCAGAATCCGGATTGCAGATTTGAGATTTGAAAATGAAGTTGGTCATCAAAATCGGCGGGCAAGGTGCGGAAGACCCGAAGGGCCGCAAGAACTTGGCGCGGCAAATCGCGGCGATTCACCGGGCCGGCCATTCCGTGGTGGTGGTGCATGGCGGCGGCAAAGTGCTGACGCGCACTCTTGAGCGCCTGGGCATTACCACTGAGTTTCACCAGGGCTTGCGTGTAACCGATGCCGCCACTCGGGACGTAGCCATGATGGTGCTGGCGGGCCTGGTGAATAAGCAGTGGGTTGCGGAACTTGAATCGCTGGGGCAGCCCGCGCTGGGACTTTGCGGTGGTGACGGCAGCCTGGTGCGCGCGCGCAAACTGACCGTGGGCGAGAATGGCAACAAGAGGGACTTGGGCTTCGTCGGCCGGCCGTACAAGGTCAAGACCACGGTACTGGATCTCGCCCTGTCCGGCGGCTTGATTCCTGTGGTGGCCAGCCTGGGCGTGAACGCGCGCGGCGAGTTCTTGAATATCAATGCCGACGACCTGGCGGCGGCTTTGGCCGTGGCTCTCCACGCCGACCGCCTGCTCTACCTCACCGAATCCGGTGGCGTCTGGGACGCCGAAAAGCGCCTGCTGCCGATTGTGCGGCTCGCAGACATCCGCCGCTTGATTAACCAAGGCGTTGTTCGGGACGGCATGATTCCGAAGCTGCTCTCTTGCGCGCGAACGTTGCGCCAAAACGTGGGCGAAGTGGACATCCTCTCGACCACCGCTTCCAACGTGTTGCTCAGTGCGATCGAAAAAGGGAAAACCGCCGGAACCCGGATTGTGAAGGGATCATGAACCGCGACCAGATTGCTGAACTCGAAAAGCACGTTTTGATTCCCACCTACGATCGGATGCCGATCCTCGCCGTGCGCGGTGAGGGGTGCTACCTCTACGACGAGACGGGAAAGAAGTATCTGGATTTCCTCGGCGGTCTGGCGGTCAATTCACTGGGTTATAACCACCCGGACATCATGGCCACGCTGCGCGACGATGCGGAAACCCTTCTGCACGTTTCCAACCTTCTTTACCACTCGTACCAAGCGCCGCTGGCGGAAAAGTTGACGCGACTCTCCGGCATGGATCGCGCCTTTTTCGCCAACTCCGGTACGGAAGCTGTTGAGGGGGCCATGAAGCTGGCGCGTGCCTACGCGCGCAAGCACGCGGCGCCGGTGCCCTTCGAGCGCTTTGAGATTCTGGCGCTCGAAAACTCCTTCCATGGGCGTACGTTTGGCGCGCTATCAGCTACTTGGCCGAAGAAGTATCGCGAGCCTTTCGAGCCCCTGTTGCCAGGCGTCCGGTTCGTCCGCCTGAACGACCCGGCTCACTTGCGCGAAAGCTTCACTCCTCAGGTCGTCGCGGTGATGGTGGAGGTGATTCAAGGCGAAGGCGGCGTGGTGGAGATTCGCGAAGATTTCCTGAAGACCGCGGCCGAACTCTGCCACGCGCATGGAGCGTTGTTGATCTGCGATGAGATCCAGTGCGGGTTGGGGCGCACGGGGCGATTCTTTGCCTTCACAAAATTCGGTCTGCAGCCCGACGTCGTACTGGTGGCCAAGCCCCTGGCCGCGGGCCTGCCGCTGGCCGCTATTCTGGCACGCGAGGAAGTTGCCCAGGCTTTCTCCCCCGGCATGCATGGGACCACGTTCGGGGGCGGACCGCTGCAATGCCGCGTGGCGCTGAAAGTTCTGGAGATTCTCGAACGCCCCGGCTTCCTCGCCCACGTGAACGAGGTTGGAGCTTATTTCCGCAAAGAGCTGGAAAAGCTGCGTGCTGACCTTCCGGTGATTCAGGAAGTCCGAGGCGACGGGCTGATGATGGCCGTGGAATTGATGACCTCCGGAAAGTCCGTGGTGCGGCAGGCGCTGGAAGCCGGCCTGCTGATCAATTGCACGCAGGAGAAAGTGCTGCGCTTCCTGCCGCCTTTGATTATCGAAAAGCGGCACGTTGACCAAGCGATCGGAATCTTAAGGCCGGTCCTGGCAGCGCTCGAACCGGCGGCCGCGGTGAAGGGGGTAAACGCATAATGGCGGTAATGATGACAACCATCAAGAAACCGGAAACTTTAAGTGTTGGGGATCTCGTGGCTGACGCGGATTTGACCCACGATGACCTGAAGCTCCTCTTCGATCTTTCGGAGCGGGTCAAGGCGAGGCCGGGAAATTATGCGCACGCGTTACGCGGCAAGCAACTTGCGATGATCTTTGAGAAGCCCTCGCTGCGGACCCGTACCACCTTTGAGGTTGGCATGACCAGTCTGGGTGGTTTTGCCGTCTACCTGGAACACACCAAGCCCCGCCTCGGCGAGCGCGAAGCCATCAAGGACGTCGCTCGCAACCTCGAGCGTTGGGTGCATGGCATCGTGGCCCGGACCTTCGCCCATGAATCCGTTCTGGAGTTGGCCGCTAACGCCACCATTCCCGTGATCAATGCGTTGACCGACCTCTACCACCCTTGCCAGGCGCTGGCGGATTGCTTTACCCTGCACGAGAAGTTTGGCGACCTGAAGGGATTGAAGCTGGCCTTCGTCGGCGACGGCAACAACGTGTGCCACTCGCTGATGGTTCTGGGAGCAAAGCTCGGAGCGTCGGTTCGCGTCGCCACGCCACCGGGATACGAGCCCAAGCCTGAGGTGGTGGAAGCGGCGCGCGCATTCGCGGCTGAGACCGACGCCAGCGTCGAGACTTTCCATGATCCGATTCGAGCCGTGGCGGGAGCAAACGCCGTTTATACGGATGTTTGGACCAGCATGGGCCAGGAATTCGCCGCGCACTTGCGGAACCAGGTCTTTGCGCCTTACCGTGTGACCAAAGACCTGATGGCCGTTGCTGACCCCGGGGCCCTGTTTATGCATTGCCTTCCGGCTCATCGCGGCCAGGAGGTTACCGACGAGGTCATCGATTCGCCCCAATCCGTGGTGTACGACCAAGCGGAGAACCGGCTGCACGCGCAAAAGGCGCTCATGCTCCTGTTAATGCAGGATGCGCACGCTTAGTTAGGTTTTGGGTTCTGGGGGCTGGGGATAAGCCAAGGCCAGCACTCAGTCCCCAGCACCCAGTCCCCAGAACGAGGTAACGCTGTTGACGATCCGCAAAGCCAAACTAACTGATGTGCCGGACATCCACCGGCTGATTAACCACTATGCCGAGGAGCGCATCATGCTGCCGCGCACGTTGACCGACCTTTACGAAAACGTGTGGGAGTTCACAGTGGTGGCCGAGGACGAGGGCGAGCTGGCGGGCTGCGGCGCGCTGAAGCTCTACAGCCAGGAAGTCGCGGAAATCCGCTCCCTGTGCGTGGATGAAACTCAGAAGTCCAAAGGCATCGGCCGGGAGATTATGGAAGAACTCCTGAACGAGGCCGAATCCTTTGGTCTGAAGACCGTCTTCGCTCTCACCGTCGCCCCCACGTTTTTTGAAAAGCTAGGATTTCACGAAGTTCCCCGGGAGAGATTTCCCACTAAGGTCTGGCGGGATTGCCTGCGTTGCGAGCGATACACTTGTTGCAATGAGAAGGCGGTGACCCTGGAGCTCGCAGACCGGCCCACGAAGTTGGGGGAGTCCGCAACCGAGGCGGCGGAAGTCTCGAGCTGAAGGGCCCCCGCATTATGCCTTGGAACCTACCGTAAACACCTGTAAAAGCTGATTCATCCCTCTTAAGACGACGGGGGCGAGCGCCCATCCGCCCTCGCGATTTTGCTCGTTGGGTGTATCATCAGATTTGGGCGGCCTTCCCAGTGGCTTCACGGGACCGCCACGGAAATAGCGGCTGACAACGGCGGGCGCACACCATCGTGACTCCACGCATTTTGGCGATTGATTTCGGCACCAAGCGCATGGGCCTGGCGGTCTCCGACGCGCTGGGGATGACTGCGCAAGGTCTGCCTACGCTCGAACGGACGCGTATCGCCGACGATTTAGAGCGGGTACGTTCGCTCGTGGAAGAATATTCGGTGGGGCGGGTGCTGGTGGGAAACCCCATCGGTCACAGCGGTGCCGAGACGGCCATGTCGCAACGAGTCGCGGTATTCGTGGAAAAACTTCGCCGGCGCTTGCCTTGCCCTGTGGAATTGCGCGACGAGCGCCTGACGAGTGTCGAGGCGAATCGAACCCTGCGTGAAGCGGGGCTGAGCATCGGCAAACGACAACGCGCCGTGGACCGTGTGGCGGCGGTCCTGCTCCTGCAAAGCTATCTCGATTACCTCGAGAACGAGCGCAGCCGGGGGAGTGGACCGGAAGGATGAAATACAAACTCGCGGCGATGGTCGTGGCGCTCTGCCTGGCGGGCGCGGTTTGGGGGTTATGGGACCTCTACCGGCCGTTTCCTCGTTTCGCGGGCCGTGAAATGGTGGAAATTGCTCCCGGCAGCAGCGCCCCTGCGATCGCCGACCTTCTTGTGGCCCGGGGCGTGCTCGCCCATAAGGGGCCCTTCCTTGTCCGATACTGGATTGGACACACTCGCCACCGCTTGAAAGCGGGTGAATACCTCTTCGACCGGCCCTTGCGCCCAATTGATGTTTACCGGAAATTGATCTCGGGGGATGTGTATCTCTATTCGGTAGTGATTCCCGAGGGCTCAGACCGGTTCGATATCGCGCGCATTCTGGCGGAGCGCATGGCTATTGACCCCGACGATTTCCTCCGGCGCACTGAGCAAGCCTCGCTCCTCCACGATTTGGATCCTGAGGCTCCATCGCTGGAGGGTTACCTCTTCCCGGACACCTATCGATTCCCCCGCCGGGTAACGGCGGACACGGTCATTGCCACCATGCTCGTTCGCTTCCGACACGTGATGCAAACGAGGTTTCATGACCAGATGGTTTCCGGCTCGGGGAACTTGCACTCCGTGGTCACCTTGGCCTCGCTGGTGGAGAAGGAAACTCCCGACCCGGCGGAGCGGCCGGTGGTAGCCGGGGTCTTCGCGCGCCGGCTCGAAAAAGGCATGCTGCTCCAGTGCGATCCCACGGTGATTTACGCGGCGCGCCTTGCCCACCGTCCCATCGGGGTCATCCGAGTGAGTGATCTGAATTTCGATTCCCCTTTTAATACTTATCGCCGTCCCGGCTTGCCACCCGGGCCGATTGCCAATCCGGGAGAAAGCTCGCTTCGCGCCGCCTTCCACCCGGCGAGCGGCGACGCCCTTTATTTCGTGAGCAATAATCACGGCGGTCACGTTTTTTCCCGGACCCTTGCCGAACACCGACGCAACGTGGCACGGTATAAAAGGGAGTCAGGAGTCAGGAGTCAGAAGCCGGCAGGAAAGAAGGAGCAGACGGCAGACAGTAGACAGTAGACAGGGGACAGCGTTCAACGCCGTTACCCGGTATCCCGAATGCTATCGGCCGCATGCTGGCTCCGGCCTTCCGACTCCTGAATTAAAAGTGTCTCCCAAGGCCAGCAAAAAGCAGATCCTACTTGATTTCTGCCGAGTGCGAGACCGGCAGCGCATCGAGGGGGGAGATCTGCACGCCGCCCGCAACGAACTTCGGCGCCTCCTTGGCCCCGGCGACAGAACTTCGCTCGCGTACATTGCCTCGATCCTGCGAGAGGCCGGATACGAGGTCCAGTATGAGGACCGTTACTCCGATCCGGTCATGCCGGAACCTTATGCGCACCGGCTGAAAGGCGTGTTGAAATTCCGCGACTTGGCCACCGCCGAGCAATCCTTGCTGCGACTCGATGCGCTTTATCGCGAGTATTCAAACGCTGCGGATCGCCTCGGCACGACGCTAGTCCGTGCGCTCGTGAAAAAAGGCAAGCTACGCGCCCGGAGCCTCGGCGCCAACATCCGCGTTCAAGCTCCGAAGCGCCTGGAAAAGCAGGAAATCGCGCGCTGGTTCCAGGTGTGGCTGGAGACTCCCGACCTTTTCGCAGATTGGCTCGCGCTGCGAAAATCCTCGGACGAATTCCGCAAACTCTTCGGAGGTGCGGACGCCGCGGAAGAATAACCGCGTGCGCGCTCTGGAAACCCAATAGTTTCCATTTCAACTTTTCACGATTTTCATCTAAAATGCGGGCTATGCCTACAAAAGAGAAGATCATTGTGGCGCTTGATGTCCCCAGCGCAGAGGCCGCATTGCAAGTTGCGCAAAAACTCCACGGCCACGTGGGGATGTTCAAGTTGGGCTCGGAGGTCTTCACGGCGGAAGGCCCTTTGGTGGTGCGTGATCTGGTGGCCGCGGGTGAACAGGTCTTTCTCGATCTCAAGTTCCACGATATTCCAAATACAGTACGGGCAGCCGCGCACCAGGCGGGAAAGCTGGGGGTAAGCCTGCTGACGATCCACGCCTCCGGCGGGCGCAAGATGATGGAAGCTGCCTTGGAAGGTGTCCGTGCTGCTGCGCAGGCCAGAGGCGTGGCGCGGCCCACGCGGGTGCTGGCGGTCACGGCCTTGACCAGCCTTGGCGCGGAGGACTTGGCGGAAGTGGGGTTGCAAGGCTCTCCGGAAGAAGTTGTGGTCCGATTGGCGCGGCAGGCGCAAGCCGCCGGCGTCGATGGTGTGGTGGCGTCGCCGCGCGAAATTGCGGTCATTCGGCAAGCGTGTGGCCCCGACTTCCTGATTGTCACCCCCGGCATTCGGCCGGCGACGGGCGCGAGTGATGACCAAGCGCGCACCGCTACGCCGGAGAGCGCCATCCGCGCAGGAGCAGACTACCTGGTCATCGGACGGCCCATCACCGGCGCGGCAGACCCTGCCGCCGCGGCCGACGCCATCGCGGCGCAGATGGAGAATGCCGTCACACCTCAAATGTCCCAGGCTCAAAAATCATGACGGAAAACGAGACGCTCGCTGTCTTTCGCAAGCATTCGGCTCTCCTGGAAGGACACTTCATTCTTTCTTCGGGCCTTCATAGCGATCGCTACGTGCAATGTGCGCTGGTGCTGCAACATCCGCGCGTGGCGGAGCAGCTATGTTCACAATTAGCCGAAAAAATGCGTCACTTGGGAGCGGCCGTCGTGGCCGCCCCGGCGCTCGGGGGAGTCCTGGTCGCGCACGAAGTGGCTCGCGCCCTTGGTGTGCGCGCGCTTTTCACCGAGCGGCAAGAAGGCGCTATGACGCTGCGCCGCGGCTTCAGCTTGAACCCCGGCGAACCTACCCTGGTGGTGGAGGACGTGATCACCACGGGACTTTCCACCCGCGAGACGATCCAATGCATGCAAGCGGCAGGCGGCAAGGTGGTGGGCGCAGGAGCCTTGATCGACCGCAGCGGCGGCGCCGCCGACCTGGGTCTGCCCAAAGTTGCGCTGATCACCCTCAAGATTCAGAATTACAATCCTGCCGATTGCCCGCTTTGCCGGGCAGGAATTCCCGCCATAAAACCTGGGAGCCGGACGAAGAAATAATCGGATTACCCCATCGATGGCTCGAGTATCGGCGGCTCTCCCAGGGGAGGAGGCTGAGCATCCGGCGGGGGCGGGAAGACCACTGCGCCCAGCGTCGGGTAGCGGGAGCCGAAAAAGTGGAGCACGTAAGACTGGAAAAAGACCATCTGGGGCGTATTGATCAGCGCGATCAGGTACAGAAGGCCGAGCAGGATAATGCCACCCAACACAACCAAGACGCTGATGGTAGTGACGTTCAAGGTGAGTCCTATTGCTTTTCCGACAAGAAAGATAATGAGCGCCGCGATTCCGAGAGGGATGAGCAGAATAATTAAGGTCAGTAACGTAGCGATGCCCACCAGGATGGCATTACCTATGGCCAAAACAATTTTCATCAGCACATAACCGGTAAACGCCATCTTCTCCGCTGCCAGCATGGGGAGCAGTCGCCGCCAAGCGTCCAGCACGCCCACTTTTTCCATCGCCATGACGGGCACGCAGAAATCCTTGGCGAAGAGACTGGCGATCGCGACCAACACGAAGAATAAGATCAGAATGAAGAAAAGCGCGGCGCCGCCCAGGATCAGCGCGACGAGGTGTTCCTGCGGATGGTGGAACAACCCGGCGCGCCAGGCGATGAGCAGCGGCGCCCCGATGATCAGAGATGACCCGACAGTGGCTGCAACAAAGACGGCGAGACTCCAAAAGAAATAGCTTCGGCCGCAGGGCTCCCACCGCGTCCAACTCCCTTTCAGTTGGCAGCGATCATGGAGTACCGAATCAAAAAGCACGAAGCGATACACCGAGGCGACATAAACCCAAAGGAAAATGAGGAAGAAAAGCAGAACAACGCCGGCAAGAATCCACGGCAGCCAAGGGAGGATTTTGCCCCAATCGATATTGGGGATTGCGAGCAGACTTTTGCCACTCTTGCCTGGTGACACGGGGATATTGAAGTTTCCTGAAGGCGAGCCGCCACCCCCTCCGCCCGCGAATTCGCCGGTGAGCAGGCAAACGAGGGCCAGGCGCGCCCAGCGTTCGAGTCGAAAGGGCACGAAGAGCTGCTGCTTGGTCTGGGCAATCGCCGGGCTAATGCAATCGACAGCGGATAATGGTATGGACATCGTGCTACCACCTTCGGGCTTTCTTCCTCACCTTCAGAGGGCTATCCACAGGTTTGTTGCCTGGGAAGATAACGTTTCACACGGTGCGAGTCAAGAGGCCCTGCGCGAGGTGTGATGGGCGCGGCGGTTAAGGACGGTTTCATTTACCGCGGCCCCCGCGCTGCTCCTGAATGTATTGGCCGATGTTTTTGACGGTATCAACCCACACGCCGTTGGCGGGATCCTGGATATACTTACAGAGTTTCACCAGCGCCGTGGCATCCGTAGTCTGAAAGCCCTTTTCCCCGATTTCGTGCCCGCCAAAAATGATCCACGCGCCTTGCGTGACGGCCTGGGAGATCAACCTCACCATCTGGGGGTAATCCAAATCGTCGGAGACCGTCCCACTGGCTTGCGCCAAGTCACAAAATGCCGGGTTATTGAAATACTCATCGGAAAAACCGCGCCCGACCAGGAATCTTTCAGCGATGAGAGGGACATAGCTCTTCACTTGGCTGCCCCTCCCGACAAACTTTTGCCCGCAAGGGTAGGCGAAGGTCACCATGCGGACACCGAGGATTTGTTGAATCTCGGCATTCGCTCCGTCGATGTTCTGAGCCATTTGTTCCAAGGTATAGTTCTCGAGGGCGTTGTGGAACGAAAAGGGGAAATTTCCGGAGCAAGGATGAGTCAGGCTGTGGTTCCCGATTTCATGCCCGCTGGCCACGGCGCGTTTCCAACCATTCAACCGCTTTTTCACATTATCCGGAACGACGAAGAAGGTGACCTTGACGCCGGTGGGATTCAGCACGTCCAGCCCCCGATCGACTTGGCTGGCGCGCGCATCATCGAATGACAGGCTAACCGCCACCCGCTTTCCCTTCGGCCAATGGAAGGCCTTTCCGGTTGCTTGAGGAGGGGGAGCATTCACCGATTGCTGGCCTGCGATCATCGCGAACGGCAGTGACAACAGCACGGAAATGAGTGCACACCCTAAACGTCTGGACATTTCTTGTCTGCGCCTCCATGCGCTGCGGTTTGCGCCTTTCGTCGAATCTTTCCAACCACCGTTAGATCTTCGAGAATTGCTCCCGAACCGCCAGCAGGAGAATCCATGCACGACCGCCTCACGGTGCCGGAGGCTGCTCGGAAAGTCGGCCAAGGGTTATGAGAGCGGGCCGAGGGGGAGGGCGACCCACGAGCCGGTGGCGGTCCACCCAATAGGCCCAGACAACGAACAGCCACATACCGAGACCCGTGAAAGCAATGGCCCTCTCACTGGGCGGTGGTGAGCCGAAGATGTTGATGAGGTAAATCAGGAACAGCAGGGCGATAAAGGATCGGAAGGCGTAAATCCCGATGCGGTCGCGGGGACGAGTGGCCTTCCCATAAAGGAGCGCCCCAATTGCGAAAATTGCGCTTTCCACGAGGAGAGTCCATCCGCGGGAGTTCCAAAGCCCCAGGCCGACATACGTCGAGCTGCCGGGATAAAGCGGCAGGTCGGGCCGGTGGCTGAGCGCGTCGAGCAGCCAGTGGCTGATTAATACGAACCACAGGCAGACCGCCCCCCGCGTGTCGCGTTTAACCATTTTGTAAATACCCGCGAAAAGGCATGCCCAGCCGAGGTCGGCGAGGAGGCTGTGGGATAGAGGGTAGGAGATAAAATCCAGCGGAGTGACCGCCGTCGTGCCCGGCGCAATGATAACCCGCTCAACGCCCAGGAGAAGAAAAATCGGCCAGAGCAGGTCCGCAAACTCCGCCGCCATCACCAGGGTTCCGAGGGAGGTGCGCGGCGCAACCCTCTTCGCCGCGAGGGCGACTCCGAAGTGCCCGATGAACACAAAAACTCCCTAAACCAGTGACGAGTGATGAGTGAAGAGTGATGAGTGACAAGAAAGGCCGCGTGAGTTGGTTTGTTCTTGCTCGTCACTCATCACTTATCACTCTTTACTCCAGCTTGAACTCGCGCTTGAGCTTCTCGGACTTCTCGGCGACCGTGCGCGCCAATTGCTCCTTGTGTTCAACGAGTCTTTGCGCAGTGGCGGGGTCCGCGGTGGCGATGATCTGCGCGGCGAAGATGGCGGCGTTAATGGCGCCGGGCTTGCCGATCGCCGTGCAGGCCACCGGCACGCCCCCCGGCATCTGGACCGTGGACAACAAGGCATCGAGTCCGGCGAGCGTGGTGGTGGCCATGGGGACGCCAATCACCGGCAGGATGGTTTCCGCCGCGATCACTCCAGCCAGGTGCGACGCCCCTCCCGCCCCCACGATGATCGCTTTCAGGCCCCGCTGGACCGCCGTGCGCGCATACTCGGAGGTGCGCCCCGGCGACCGATGAGCGGAAGTGATCTCAATTTCAAAGGGTATTTGGAACTTCTTCAAGGTTCCGGCGGACTCGGCCATGACGGGCAGGTCCGTATCGCTGCCCATGACGATGCCAACCAATGGCTTCTCAGGCATCTCTTCTTCCCTCCCTTGGGATTCAGATGAACCCTTGATGCACCCGGCGCTATTTGCGCGGAGACGGGCGGTCTCCCCGGGGGGCGCGTCCTCGTTTGGGCGCCGGGAAGATCGGAACCCGCCCCAACGCCTTCGCCCCAATGTCTTTCCGGTAGTGCATTCCTTCAAACTGAAGCTTGCTAACCCCCGCGTAGGCGCGCTGGATGGCGGAGGGCAAATCCGCGGCAACGGCGGTCACTCCCATGACCCGTCCCCCGGCGGTGAGCAATTGATGATCCTGCATGCGCGTTCCGGCATGGAAAATCTTGACGCCCCCCAATGCTTCGGCCGCATCATAACCGGTGATCGGCTTGTCGACCTCGGGCTTTCCCGGATAGCCCTTGGACGCCAGCACCACACAGACGGAAGGATTGGGGCTCCAATGAACATCCAGCGTTGACAGTTGGCCCTGGCGCGAGGTCATCAACAGGTCCGCGAGGTCGGAGCGCAAGCGCATCAAGATCGGTTGAGTTTCGGGATCGCCCAGGCGGACGTTGTACTCCAGCAGCATGGGGCCTGCCAGCGTCATCATCAGCCCGAAATACAAAAACCCGCGGTAGGGGGAGCCTTCCATTTCCATGCCTGCCAGCGTGGGAGCAACGATGGAGCGCAGAATTTCGTCGTGCAGCGATTCGCTGAGAAGGGAATCATCGCTGAGCGCGCCCATGCCTCCGGTGTTGGGGCCCTGGTCCCCATCCAGTAACGCCTTGTGATCCTGCGTCGGAGCCAGAGGGAGAATACCGCGGCCATCGGTGAGCACGATGAAGGACATCTCTTCACCCGTCAGACATTCTTCGATGACCACTCGGTCGCCCGCGCTCCCCAAGGTCTTACGGCGCAGGAAGGCGTCGAGGGCCTGCTCCGCCTCCGCGTAGTTATGGGCAACCACCACCCCCTTGCCCGCTGCCAATCCATCCGCCTTCACGACCACCGGGAGCGGGAATCGCGCCAGAGCTGTGAGGGCCTCCTCGAAGCTTTCCGCCACCTCGAATTGCGCGGTGGGAATGCCATGCCGCCGCATGAATTCCTTGGCAAAGATCTTACTTCCCTCCAGGCGCGCCGCCGCTTTGCTGGGGCCGATAATGTTCAACCCCTCCTTCTCGAACTCATCCACGACGCCGGCGACCAGGGGCGCTTCCGGTCCGACAATGGTCAGGTCCGCGTGCAGTTCCTTCGCCAGTTCCACCATGGCCTTGGTTTGTGAAAGGTCGACCGGAAGGCACTCCGCTTCCTGCCCGATGCCGGCATTTCCGGGGGCACAATACAACTGCTCCATTTGCTGGCTTTCATGCAGTTTCCACGCCAGCGCGTGCTCCCGTCCACCGGATCCGAGTACGAGTATCTTCATAGGATGGCGTACACTATGCGCATTGACCTGAGTTTGTCAATCGGTTAGATGTGAAATTTCGAAGTACGGCTGCCAAGCCATCAAATTTGCCGGATGGCGGGTTGCGGCAAGGTGAGCTGTTTGCCCCATGCGGTCTGTGGGATGCTGAGCGCCTTCCTTCAGCCTTGCACATTTATGCACAGCGACATGAATGTACGCGCATTCGGTTGTAGCGGTGGTCTCCGACCGCCGTTCGGCGCTCCGAGAGCGCCGCTACAATTCATGTCGCTGTGTCTGGCGATCCATGATGGATCCATAGTCCTCCGCATTCCACCTCGCCCTTTCCCATGTCAAACGGCAACTCAGCGTCCGCGATCATAAACGTGCTCCTGGCGCCTGAGGCCTGCCCAAACAGCCCCCGCGCCCATCTGGTTTGATCTTCGACTTCCCGCCCAACGCCTTCCTCCTTTTCATTGAGCAGATTTCCGACTTCGCTCCGATTCACCGCGCATTCTGTGCAGTTTCGGCCAATAAGTCCGCTCGCTTGTTGTCGTTTAGGGCTCAATTGGTGCATTTTCTTGCAAAATACCGTCTTTTTCGCTGGACATTTTGTCGCTGTCTCCTTTGTTTTCATACACATCCCCGGAGGTTCCTTCATTTCTAACATCTCTAAGGGCCAGCCCCCCATTTCGGACCCTGAAAAGCATGTTGGTGAGCCGCCACAATTGGCGCAGGCTGGAATCTTCCTGCCTCTGCATGAGCAGCGATTGTTCGTCCCGCGGAGCCGTCAGAGCCGCGAGGTTCTCCGGTGACTGCATTTCATCGAGTTTCTCCGCGAATTTTATGCAGACTCTCCGGTAGCTTTCCATCATCTCATTCACTTGCTCCCGGGCCTTGCGGCGGGCCGCCTTCCGTTCCGGGCCTTCCGGCAGCTTATGGAGGGACTTGAGGAGAAGGAACAATTCCTGCATCTCCTCGGAAGGGTCATCGTCAAAGTGTTTCACAAAGGTCTGGACCTCGGCGGGAGTGGGACCGTCACCGCGGCGCGCCAGCGCGCGGGCCATCTCCTCGTAGCAATCCAGGTTTTCATGGGCCCGAAGGCGCTGGGGCATAGAGGCTGTTTGCTGGGTTTCCAGGGCGGCATTGATGCGCCTCAGGACCAGGCCGTTCTGCATGCGGGCGGCGCGCTTCATCCGCCACAGGGTGTCCCCGATGCGCTCCCGCAACGCAACCTCCAAGCCCTCGAGCAAATTGTTTTCCAGGGAATCCATGAGGGCAGCGTACTCCTCAGGGTCTTCCCCCAACGCAGTGAGCGCCCCGTTCTGCGCTTTGGCATAGAACCCGTGACGCAAATTGGCCGCCGCGACGCGGGCCTTGCCTTCGGGCGTCACCGCACCTTGCGAGTGGGCGCCGTTGGCGCGGTGCGCGGCCAGGTTCTCCTCCGTCATTTCCGGTTTTTTTACGAGCAACATAGAAACCTCCAAAAGGGTAGTGGATAGTGGAGAATGGACAGTGCGCAGTGGACAGTGGTCAGTGGTTAGTGGCCAGCGTTGGGCATTCAGAAGTCAGTAGCCGGAAGGCAGAAGCCAGCGTTATGCCTTCTGACACCTGACACCTGGTACCTGACACCTGCTACCTAGACCCTGACGCCTAGCCGTGGTGCGTGATTTCACCCGCACGCGCCACCTCCATACAGTAGGCTAGCACGTTGGCGGCCAGAGTCCAGAAAGATTGCCTTCCGGCAAGGGAAAATTTTGCAGAAATGGATTATTTGTCGCTGCGGTTTCCTACCGGTAGGAATTTCATAGTATGAGATGGCTACGTTCGCTGATTCCCTCTGGTTCAGGAGGGCTCATTTGCGGTCCGAAGCGTGGTCCGACGTGAATCGGACGCTCGGGCGCCGCACATCGGAGACTCCTATGGGTCAATCTGATGGGACCAGAAATCGGAGGGGCAGGGGAGTGGGGGAATGGACCCAGTGCGGGGTCGAGGATTTCTCGCGGCTCGCGAACCGCCCGCCTGCTTAGTGGGCGAAAGACCGCTGGCTAGCGCTGATCCGGCGCTGCGGAAATTTTATGTCGGCGACCGTTAAGCAGCCAGAACAGGGTACGAGATGGACGCGTTGACAGAGATGTTGCCCGTGTTCGTGGGGCGCCCCAATGCATGGGGGCGCCACCCGCGCCGCACTGTCCTACCTGCTGCTGCGCCTGCATAGAATTCCCACTCGAGCTATGGTATAACTGTTATACCTCATGCGATTCCACTTCGATGTGCGAAAAAGCCGGCGGTTGCGAGCGAATCCTCATCGTGAAATCGGCTTTGAGGAGGCACAGGAAATCTTTTCGCACCCTTATTACCTCGACCAGCGCGCGGATGTCCCGGAACAGTACCGAGCGATCGGTTGGGTGGAAGAACGCCTTTACAGCGTCATCTTCGAGGTGAGGGAAGACAGGGAAGGTGAATATTACCATCTGGTGACTTTGTGGAAAGCAACCCAAGAGGGGCAGGAGCTTTATGAAGCAAACGAGTAAAACCCGAAAGTCAACCTCTGCCGAGGAGATTGCCCGGCTCGCCGATCGCGGTGAGGATGTTTCGCGTTTTTTCACCAATTCGGGACGGATGATGGAACCGATTCGCAGGGTGAATGTGGATTTCGCCTCGCCCATGTTGAAAGAGCTGGATCGCGCCGCACAAGAGTTGAACATCAGCCGGCAGGCGGCGATCAAGACCCTCGTTCGACAAGCCCTTGATCAGCGATACCTGGCAAGAAGTGCTCGCCGCAGGTCGAGGCGGGTGGGCTGAAAAGCTGGGTGGCGGAGGCACTCCTGCCTGTGCCCAAAGCTTATGCATCCCATGCATAGAGCACAGGCAAGAGTGCCTGTGCCACGTTAAGAAGCCAGGACAGGCCACGGATGGGACGCGTTGACAGAGATGTTGCCCGTGTTCGTGGGGCGCCCCGATGCATCGGGGCGCCACCCGCGTCCTCCTTCAAACAAGAACCTAAACAACGCCGCGACTGGCGCCGATATTGCCTTTCGGGTCGGCGACCCCGGGCCCGCCCAAAAGTCTCCCCCATATCCGGGGCGCGGTCCGTCGGTTGACGGATCAATCGGCGCCCCGAGTCGTCGGGGCCACGCGCCGCAGGACTACTGGACTTCCACGCTCTGCGCGATGTTGCCGGCTTGTTTCTCGGGCAAGAACTTTACAGACACAGGCTTCCCCGTGGCGCCGGCCAGATCGGCCAGCTTGGCCTTATGGCCACCCACCGTGATCTTGGTTGCGCCTGTCAGCGTGAAATCGTAGGGAACTCCGCTCGAACTGGCAACCACGAGCAGTTTCTTGTCAACCACTACGGTTTGCAGCGTGCCCGCGAGCGTCTCGGGCTTCACGGCTGCCACCTTGGCTTTCTCAGGAGCGGCAGGGGCTTCTTTCGTCTTCGCCTCTTGGGCAAGGGCCGATAAGGTCCCCGCATAACTCAGGATGAGACATGCTACCAGTAGAAACAGTGTTTTCTTCATGGCCTTGCACCTCGCTTTGCGCAAACCAGCGCGGACTTCTTACCTTCGAACTCCGCCATACTACCGCAAATCCACCATCGCAAGCCAAATTTCAGGAGTGCCTCGATCTGGCGATAACAGGACGGAGCGGTTTTACTCAGGGGTGTCCCCTGCGATGCACGAGTGCATGATATGGCACAGGCGCTCTTGCCTGTGGCTAGGGCTGATGCATTCCATGCATAGAGCACCCCGATGCATCGGGGCGCCATCCGCGCAGCACGAATACGTGGGCGCTGCTTACAACCGCTGTTACAAAAGGGTCTGTGGATGCACAACCGTGATACCGGGATAGCGCGCGAAGTCGCGAACGTTTAAGGTAAGCAGATGCGTGACCCCGTGGACGTGCATCGCGGCAACCAACCGCGCATCATGCACCTGCGATCCAGAGACCGCATGACCGAAGACCAATCGCCGCCATTCGGGGTGGATGAGTTCGTTTTCGGGTAACAGGGTGAATGCGCGTTCGACGCGCTGGGCGCGTTCATCCGCCTCCCTCGGCAAGAGGCCGTATCCGTTCCGGTCGGGCGGTCGGGTGCACACATTCCAGAACTCAACGATGTTCTGGGGGACATAACAGAGCCGTTCGCCGCGCGCCTTGAGTGTGTGGACAGCCCTGCGAACCAGTGGGAATTCCGGGTCGTTCGATTTGATGAGGCGCAACAGGATATTTGTATCAGCCAAGTACAATAAGCCGGGCATTAATCGTGGTCCTGGTAGAAGCTCTCACGGGTAAGAGCCGCAGGCGGCAGGTACGGGAGCTTATCGGAGCCTTGGGCGAGGGCATCGAGTTCGGCCTCAAATTGCTCCAGGTTTATGGTTTGCTCCGCACGCCCCATGCCGGCCTGCTGTTCGAGCAAGGTTTGGACATAGGAATTGAGTTGCAGGCCGAGTGCTCGCGCCTGGGCGGCTAAACTCGCTTCGACCTCGGGTGGCAGGTTCAGAGTGATGGCCATGATGTTGCCTTGTTTCACTTTCCTCGATCCAACTCAGTTTACCGCCCCCTTCCAGCCATGTCTATAGCCCCAATTTACCCAAATGAGAGGGAATTTCCTCTTTGGCTTGGCGGGTGGCACGGGCACTCCTGCCTGTGCCTAGGGCTGATGCATTCCATGCATAGATCACAGGCAAGAGTGCCTGTGCCACCGTTAGACCTGCCACGCGCGTTGACTTGCCGGTACACGCGGCGTATGCTGGCGCCAATGAAGTTCGCCTGCATGTCGCTGTGAGGCGATGGTCTTATGCTGCGACGGTCCGTTTCCCACTACCGCATCCTCGAAGAGCTCGGCAGTGGCGGCATGGGCGTGGTGTACAAGGCCGAGGACACCAAGCTCAAGCGCACCGTCGCCTTGAAGTTCCTGCCGGAGGAGCTCTCCAAAAACCGTCAAGCCCTGGAACGCTTGCAGCGGGAAGCCCAGGCAGCCTCCGCTCTCAATCATCCCAACATCTGCGTCATTTACGATATCGACCAGCACGCAGGCCAGCCCTTCATCGCCATGGAGTATCTGGAGGGCGAGACCCTGAAGCAGCGCCTTGCCGGGAAGCCGCTCAAGACGGACGAAGCGCTGGCCCTGGCCATGCAGATTGCCGATGCGCTGGACGCCGCGCACGCGAAGGGCATCATCCATCGGGACATCAAGCCCGCGAACATTTTCGTGACCCAGCGGGGCCAGGCGAAGGTCCTGGACTTTGGCTTGGCGAAGCTCGCAGCAAAGCCCAAGCGGGCTGCGGAAGCAGTGGGAGGCTCGGCGCTACCCACCGCATCGGTCGAGCCCGAGCATCTTACCAGCCCGGGCGTGGCCATGGGAACCATCGCCTACATGTCGCCGGAGCAGGCGCGAGGGGAGGAGATTGACGCGAGAACGGACTTGTTCAGTTTTGGCGTGGTGCTGTATGAGATGGCGACAGGTCACCCCGCCTTTTCCGGGACCACTTCGGCGCTCATCTTCGATGCCATTCTGCACCAAGCCCCGACCTCGCCGGTGCGGCTGAATCCTGACTGCCCGGCGGAGTTGGAACGCATCATCAACAAGGCGCTCGAAAAGGACCGCGACATGCGCTATCAGAGCGCATCGGAGTTACGAACCGATCTGAAGCGCCTGAAGCGCGATACGGATTCGGGGCGGGCGGCTGCCGTAGGCGCCGGCCTTGTGCCCGCCCCGGAAGGGCGCCCACGAGGGTCACCCCTACGAAAACGCTGGAAGGTTCTTGCTCCCGCCGGCCTGATGCTTGTCGCTGCTACGATTGGGGGAACGTTGTACTTCCGCTCGCGCCACATCACGACCCGCCTGACCGAGAAGGACACCATTGTCCTGTCCGATTTCGACAACAAGACAGGTGACAGCGTATTTGACGACACGCTGAAGCAGGGGCTCTCGGTACAGCTCGAGCAAACACCTTTTCTCGACTTGGTTTCCGAGGAAAAGGTCAATGCAACCTTGAAGCTGATGGGACGTCCGGCCGGTGACCGGTTGACGCCGGAGGTCACCCGCGAAGTCTGCCAGCGCACGGGCAGCACGGCCATGTTGACCGGCTCGATTGCGGGGTTGGGCAGCCAGTACGTGATTGGCCTGAAGGCTATGAACTGTAACTCGGGCGACGTGCTCGCCGAGGTGCAGGAGCAGGCGGTGGGCAAGGAAGCGGTGCTCAAGGCTCTGGACACCGCGGCGGTCAGTTTGCGGAGCAAGCTGGGCGAGTCGCTCAGCTCGGTGCAGAAATACGCCACGCCGGTGGAGGAAGCAACCACGCCATCCCTCGAGGCACTGAAAGTGTACAGCCTGGGACTAAAGACATGGTTTGCCAAAGGGGACACGGCCGCGCTGCCTTTCTTCAAACGGGCGGTGGAGCTTGACCCAAATTTTGCCATCGCCTACGCCTGGATGGGGATGGCTTACTACGACCTCAACGAAATCGGGTTCGGGGCCGAAAATGCACGCAAGGCTTACGACCTGCGGGAGAAGGTAAGCGAACGGGAGCGGTTCGACATCGAGGGGATGTACTACATTGATGCGACGGGGGAGCTGGAGAAGGCGGCGCAGACCTGCGAGCTGTGGCAGCAGACCTACCCAAGAGACGAAGTGCCTTACATGCGGCTGGGATTCGTTTCCGCCACCCTGGGAAATTGGGAAAAGGCATTGGAGGAATGGCGAGTGGCGCTGAGCGCGGATCCAAATAATGAGGCCGACTATGCTCTCCTCGGCCTCGCGTACATGAGCTTCAACCGGCTGGAAGAAGCGGAGGCGGTGTACAAGCAGTCGGAGAAGCGCAAGCTGGAGAGCGAGATCCTGCTCCAGTACCGCTACTGGTTGGCGTTTCTGAAGGGCGATACAGCGCAGATGGCGCAGTTGGTCTCAGCCGCCATGGGCAAGCCAGGCTCGGAAGACCTGTTGCTGGCCATGCAAGCGGACACGGAAGGTTGGTACGGGAAGCTGAAGAACGCGCACGAGCTGACTGGGCGGGCGATGGATTCCGCCCTGCACAACGACGCCAAAGAGACGGCCGCAGGATATCAGGCAGCGGCGGCGCTGCGCGCGGTGGAAGCGGGAAACCGCGAGCAGGCTCGTGCCGAGGCCAATGCGGCCTTGAAACTGGCCCCGAACCGCGATGTGCGGGCGATAGCGGCGCTGGCTCTGGCGCGGGCAGGCGATACCGCAGGGGCGGAGAAGCTGGCGGGCGAACTCGACAAGGACTTCCCGCTGGACACGCTGGTGCAGAGGTATTGGCTGCCCACCATCCGGGCGGGGGTCGCCCTGGAACGCCAAGACCCGAACCGGGCAATCGAACTATTGAAGGCGGCGAGCACGGTCGAACTCGGCTCAATTACGGCCGCCCTGACTATATTCTTGTGCCCCGTTTATTTGCGTGGGGAAGCCTATCTCCTGCTCCACGACGGCAACCGAGCGGCAGCGGAATTTCAGAAATTCATTGACCGCCGAGGGGTGGTGATGAACTTCCCATGGGGTGCGCTGGCTCGCCTCGGACTGGGGCGCGCTTACGCCCTGCAAGGGAACACGGCCGAAGCCCGCGCCGCCTATCAGGACTTCCTCACCATCTGGAAAGATGCCGACCCCGATATCCCCATCCTCAAGGAAGCCAAGGCGGAATACGCAAAGCTGCCGTAATTTCTAGCAGCGCGGAGTCGGGCGCGCAACGCACTGCTCCGCGGCTCGAAATCTCAAAAGCTTCAGTGGGTTTCTTAACGAACACGAACCAAAAACCGCGGAGTAATCCGTCGGCTGACGGATAACCGCGCGGTACCGACCTGCTTGGCAAGCAAGCGGTCCCGCCGGCTTGCTTCGGTTGCGACCCCGCAGTATGATGCCGCGGCTGCGAGGTGGGAAGATGACATCGGAGATGAATCGCCGTAAGTTCTTGGGAACTGCCGCCGCATCGGCGGCGTTCACCATGGTTCCAAGACAGGTATTGGGTGGACCCGGGGTTGTCGCGCCCAGTGACAAGATAACTTTGGCTTACATCGGCACAGGCACTCAAGGCCTGCGGGAGATGCTGCGATTACTGGCCGTTCCGGAGATCCAGATTGTTTCGGTATGTGACCCCTCGAAGGACGCCGTCGGGTATCGGGATTGGTCAAGAGATTCCCTTCTCAAGAACATTCGCAACACGCTGGGGAAGCAGAACTGGAGAGCGGGCAGCGAGGGGGTGATTCCGGGAGGCCGGGACGCCGCCCAGGACATTGTCGAGACCTACTATGCCGCCAATCGGCCAGGCGGCACCTTCAAGGGCTGCTCTTCCTATGCGGACTTTCGCGAGTTGCTGGACAAAGAAAAGGACGTGGACGCCGTCAAAATCATGACCCCGGACCATCTTCACGGCGTCATCAGCATCGCCGCCATGAAGAAGGGCAAGCATGTGATCCTGCACAAGCCCATCGCCAATCGCTTGGAGGAAGCCCGGTTGGTGATCGACACCGCTCGCGAAAAAGGCGTGGCCACGCACTTTGTGCCGTGGGAGTACAACGGATCGATGGAGCAGGTGCTGGCTTGGATCAAGCACGGTTCGATTGGCACTCTCCGTGAAGTCCACAACTGGACGAACCGTCCGGTGTGGCCGCAGTACTCGACTCTTCCCACTGATACCCCTCCGGTCCCGGAAGGCTTTGACTGGGATTTGTGGCTGGGTCCGGAGGCTGCCCGTCCCTATCATCCGAATTACACGCACATGGTATTCCGCGGGTGGTATGACTTCGGAGGCGGCTCCATGGCGGATATGGGCCATTACAGTCTCTGGACGGTCTTCAAGGCCCTGGAGCTGGGATCCCCGACCAGCGTCGAGCCGATGTTAAGTCACACCTGTGAATTCAAAGATAACCTCGCGACGAAAGTGAAGAATGACTTTTCCTTCCCGACGGCCAGTTCCGTCCGCTTCAAGTTTCCGGGGCGCGGGAAATGGGCGGCGATGGATCTGATCTGGTATGAGGGTGGGATGCGACCGCCCACACCACCGGAACTGGAAGAGGATAAGAAAGAGCTTCCGGCCGAGGGCATGATGTTTGTCGGCCAAAAGGGGAAGATCCTGGCGGGCTTTCACGTTGATAATCCGCGACTGATTCCGGAAAGAAGGATGCGCGCCCATCCGGTTCCGGAAGCGCCCGCCCGGCGGCAGCCCGCGCCGGGCGAGGTTTCACCGAGCATGCGCCAATGGATGGCTGCCACTCGAGGTGGGCCGCAATCGCCGGGGAGCTTCTTGAACGCGGGCCCGATTTCAGAGGCCGTCAACTTGTACGCCGTCGCCTTACGCACGGGCCGCAAACTACTGTACGACGGCCGGAAAATCACCAATGTTCCGGAAGCGAACAAATATTTGTCCCGCGAATACCGAAAGGGCTGGGATCCTCAATCCCTTTGAGAGGAGAACTGTTATGCACCGGCTTTCAAGAAGACAATTTCTTTGCGGAAGCGCCCTGGGCATCGCCGCGGCGGCGGCGATGGAGCTCCGAGCCAATCCGCTGGGAATGCCCCTCGGGTGTCAAACCTATCCACTCCGGGAGTCGATCGGACAGGATTTCGAGGGCACTCTGCGGCAGATTGCGGCCGGGGGATACCAGATGATCGAGATGTGCTCGCCGCGTGGTTACGCGAAATCCGGGTTTGGTCCGCTGGTGAAAATGAAAGCCTCAGAAATCCGCCGCATGATCCATGACGCGGGATTGGGTTGCGAGAGCTGCCATTTCCAGTTTCGGGAACTCAAAGAGAGTCTGGACGACACCATCGCCTATGCCCACGAGCTTGGTCTGAGACAGGTGATCGTCCCGACGTTTGGCCTGCCGCCTGCCGCCACCATGGCAGACTGGACGCGGGCCGCCGAGGAATTGAACAAGCTCGGCGAACAGACACACCAGGCTGGCCTTCAGCTTGGTTTCCACAATCACAACCACGAGTTCAAGGAAATCGACGGCGTGCTGATCTACGACGAATTGATGAAGAAGCTGGATGCGAAGCTGGTTAAAATGCAATTTCAAGTTGCGGTGATCAGCCTCGGCTACGAGGCCGTCACCTATCTCGCCAGGTATCCTGGCCGCTTTATCTCGCTCCATCTCGTGGACTGGTCAACGGCGGAAAAGAAAATCGTGGCCATCGGAACGGGCTCCATCGACTGGAAGAAGCTCTTTGCCGCGGCCAAGACGGGCGGCATCAAGAACTACTTCGTCGAGATGGATTGGGACTTGATGCAAGCCAGCGTCCCTTACCTCCACAGACTGAAAGGATTAGCCCATGATGACTCCGCAGCATATCCTGATGGCGATCAGATGGGCCGCCGTCCCCCACGCCCAACTGTTCTGGGCATGGATTTCACTCTGCCTGGCCCTGGCTCTGCACGTTGCCGACGAAGCCAGCACCGGCTTCCTTTCGGTCTACAACCCCACGGTGATGGCCCTGCGCGAAAAGCGGCCTTGGCTTCCCTTTCCAGTTTTCACCTACGGTGTTTGGCTTGCGGGTTTAGTGGCGGCCAATGTCCTGCTCTTAGGCCTCTCGGTTTTTGTGTTGCGCGGCGCTCGCTGGATGCGGCCGCTCGGCTACGTCTTCGCCCTCATCATGCTCGCGAATGGCTTAAGTCATATCTTGGGAACAATCTTCGGACGCACCGTCGCCTCCATTCGTTTTCCCCGGCCGATGCCGGGATTCTATTCATCGCCATTTCTGCTTTTGGCGTCCCTCTATCTGCTCTGCGAGCTATGACGCGCGCGGCCACAGGGGCAGCGTTAGGTGCTGCCCCGGCTAATTCCTTGCAGCAGCGCCCATTGCCAAAGGTGGCACCCCGAGGCCGAAGGCCGTTCGGCCCTACACCGGCCCCCGAATCCCGAGGTCCTAATCCCTAATTCCGAATTTTGGAACGGCGCTGGCCTCCGGCGAAAGCCCTTGATAGAATGAATATGGGATTCCTCAGGCGGGCTAACAAGACAATGTCCTTTTCGGAAAAATACGATGTGGTGGTGGTGGGCGCTGGGCACGCGGGCTGCGAAGCGGCGATGGCAGCGGCACGCATGGGTCTGCGGACCGCCCTTTACACCATCAACCTCGATCTGATTGCGCAGATGTCCTGCAACCCTGCCGTGGGTGGAATCGCCAAGGGCCACTTGGTGCGCGAAATCGATGCGCTGGGCGGGGTGATGGGCGAGGTCATCGATGCCGTGGGCATTCAGTTCCGCCTGCTCAACACCAGCCGCGGGCCGGCGGTTTGGTCGCCACGCGCCCAGGCCGACAAAAAGCTTTATCGCGGGAAGATGCGGCAAGTGCTCGAGTCGGAGCCGAACCTGCGCATCAAGCAGGCGGAAGTTATCGATCTGGTCGTGGAAGTAGGGGCGGTCCGCGAACCGCCCCTACCCGCCGGATTGAGCGGACGCGTGCGCGGTGTACGCCTGCTCGATGGGCGGACGGTGGAGGCGGGCGCGGTCATCATCACCACCGGAACTTTTCTCAACGGGTTGATCCATTGCGGAGAGAATCAATATCCGGCCGGACGCTCGGGCGAGCCCCCCTCGGTCTTGCTGGGCGAGGCGCTTCGCCGCCTGGGCTTCGAAGTGGGCAGGCTCAAGACCGGCACGCCTCCGCGGCTCGACGCGCGCACCATCGATTTTGCGAAGTTTCAAGTCCAGGCCGGCGATCCGGTTCCCACCCCATTCAGCTTCCGCACGCGGGCCATCACCCAGCCGCAGACGGTCTGCTGGATTACTTACACCAACGCGGAGACTCATCGCGCCATTCGCGAGAACGTGCATCGCGCCCCGCTCTATTCCGGGCAGATCAAAGGCATCGGACCCCGCTATTGCCCGTCCATTGAAGACAAGATCGTAAAGTTTCCGGATAAGCCGCAGCACCAGATTTTCCTTGAACCCGAAGGCTTGGACACCCATGAGATTTACGTCAACGGCATGTCAACCTCCATGCCCATTGACGTGCAAATGGCCATGGTGAAGTCCATCCCGGGCCTCGAGAACGCCGACATGATTCGCCCCGGTTACGCGATCGAGTACGACATGGTGCAGCCCACCGAACTCTATCCGTGGCTGGAGACGAAGAAGATCCAAGACCTGTTTCTCGCCGGGCAGATCAATGGAACCACCGGTTATGAAGAAGCGGGTTGCCAGGGGATAATGGCCGGAATTAATGCCGGACTGCGCGTGCAAGGCAAGGGGCCTATCACCATTGATCGCACCCAGGGGTACGCGGGAATCCTGATCGACGACTTGGTGAGCAAGGGAGTGGATGAGCCTTACCGCATGTTCACCTCGCGCGCCGAGTTCCGGCTGCACCTGCGCATCGACAACGCCGACGAACGCTTGACTCCGCTGGGATACCAGGTCGGCATCATCAAACAGAAGGACTACGAAGCGTTTATGGAAAAGAAGCTGCGCATCAGCGCGGCAACGAAATTCCTGCTTGAAACTCGCCTGGACCCACGCTCGCGGGCGGGGGAGGAAATCTACATCAAGCTGGGACTGATGGACAATGGACACCTGACCGCACCCTCGCCTCTGACCGGCGCGCAATTGCTCAAGCGGCCGGAGTTGGGAATAGACGATCTGATGGAATGGGTCAGTGAGGGACTGAAGGGCTTGTGCGGTTCGCGAACCGCCCTTACAGAGGGCGCGGATTCCCTGGCCGGAGCAATTCACGAATCACCTGCGCTTTCCCGCGAAGAAGCGCGGCGAGTGGAAACGGATTTCAAGTACGAAGGCTACTTGCAGCAGCAGGAACGACAGATGGAACGGATGAAGCGCGCCGAAGCGCGGCGCATTCCGGAATGGTTCGAGTACGGCAAGGTTTCCGGCCTCTCGCGCGAGGTCGTGGAGAAGCTCACCAAAGTGCGCCCCATAACGCTCGGGCAAGCCTCCCGCATCCCCGGCATCACCCCCGCCGCCGTCTCACTGCTTAATTGCTATATCGAAATCTTCCAGCGACGGGCGGGGGAACAGGCGCCGGCGTAAGCGAAAATGGGTATTGCTTGCCTGACGGGATATACTGAAAGCTTCATGCGATAGAGCGCTAGGGGACCGAGTTTATGACAAAGCTGCTCGAGAAGGCTTTTACGGAGGCGTCGAAGCTGCCAAAACAGGAGCAGGATTCGCTCGCCCGCCAGTTACTCGCCGATATCGCCTCGGAGCGCCGCTGGAGCGAAGCCTTTGCCAAATCGCAGGACCAGCTCGGGAAACTCGCCGATGAAGCTCTGGCTGAGTTCAACGCCGGAAAGACCAAACCCCCGGACGAATTGTGAATTCTCACTCCACCGAGCGTTTCCGCGAAGCCCTCAAGCAACTCCTCAAAGACTACTGCTAAACTCTAATCCAGGAGCTCATAATGCCCAATCAATTATCCCGACGTGCCGTTCTCGGTCAAATGGGAACGATTGCTGCCCTGGCCATGGCGAATTCCCCCATGTGGGGGAGGCAGAACACTACAAATGCCCGTCCCTTGCGCCTGGGTGGGCCCATTTTTCTCAAATCTCAGGACCCCGCCGAGCTTGCCCAGGAGCATCGCCGCCTGGGGTACCGTGCCGCTTACGCCCCCCAGGTGGAGATCCATGATACGGAAAGGATAAAAGCCATCATCAAGGAATTCGCTGACCGGGATGTGGCCCTTGCGGAAGTGGGCGCGTGGCGCAACATGCTTGATGTGGATCTAGAGAAGCGGCGCCAGAACCTCGCCTATGTGCAGGAGCGGCTTGCCGTGGCAGAGCTGCTGGGCGCCCGCTGCTGCGTGGATATTGCCGGCTCTTTCAATCCGCATTACTGGTGCGGTCCCGACCCCAAAAACCTCACAGAGGAGTTTATCGACGCCACCGTGGAGAATTGCCGTCACGTCATCGACGCCGTCAAACCCAAGCGCACCAAGTTCTCCATTGAAATGATGCCCTTCAATTTCCCCACCGGACCGGACGATTACCTGAAATTGATTAAGAAGGTGGATCGCAGCGGGTTCGCTGTTCACCTGGACGCTTGCAATGTCATGAACTCCCCGGAGCGTATGTACAATAACAGCGCGGTCATCGACGAATGCTTCCGGAAGCTGGGGCCATGGATTGTATCCTGCCATGCCAAAGACTTGAGCTGGGAGGACTACGTCCAAGTATCCTTGCGCGAAGTCATTCCGGGCCGCGGCCAGATTGATTACCGGGCCTATCTGCGAGGGCTCGCGGGGCTCCCGGTGGACGCTCCCCTGATGCTCGAACACTTGAAAACCGCTGAAGAGTACGACGAGGGGCGGCACTATATTCAGAAGGTGGCGCGTGAAATGGGTCTTTCCTTCGGCAACGAAGGCGCCTGAAGCCACATCGTCCCGCCGTGCGTCAGTCCTGCTCGGAGCCCGTTTGCCATTTTTCGTATGCCTGCCGCATTTCAGGCTCGGGGTCGATGCCCAGCGCGTCGGCAACGCGGTTGATGCAATTGAAGCATGGAGGCCCGCAGCGCACCGGGATTTAGGCTCTGGACCTTAAGGATGTTGTAGACCCTGCCCGCGCGCTTGGCAGCGTCGTCATATTCCTGCTTCAACTCGCCGGTCGCGTCCTCCGGTTCAATCACTTTGATCCATGGCATAGGGCTATCCTCTTAAGGGTCCGCGCTCAACCCTCGTTACGTGTCGCGGAAGTCCATGGTGAGCGGGCGCCCGCGAAAACCGCGGGTCTTGATGGCCGCGTAGAGCAAACCAGCCCCTAGCCAAACCGCTCCCCTGAGCAAGGAGGGTCTGGACAGGTTGCACCAGATCCACAGGCAGAATAAAAATCCGACTAGGGGGATCACTGCATCCTTCAACAGATGCCGCTTTCGTCCCGGCTGCCCGCCGAGATAAAACTGGGTGAAACAGGCGAAGTTCACGCCCATAAAGGCCAGAAAGGCGCCGAAGTTCAGCATCTCGGCGGCAAGCTCGTAACTGAAGATTTGGCTGAAGAGGAAGGCCAATACGCCAATGATCAAGACGTTGGCCGAAGGGACTTTGGTGCTCCCCAAGTAGCCGAAAAGTTTGCGGGGCAAAACGTTATCGCGCCCCATACCGAACAGCAGCCGCGCCGCGCCCAATTGTCCCGTGAGTCCGCAGGCCAGACTCATGACCACCAGATTGACGGCCAAGGCGTTAAACAGCCCCGTGTGGCCGACGACTCGGGCGACATCCATGAAGGCGGTTTCCTCGTGCGGGTAGCTGCGGTAATCGGGCCAGACACGTTGTGCGAGGTAAACCTGCAATCCGCTGAAGACACCCGTGAAAATGCAGACCATCACGCCGGCCAAGAGGATGTTTCGCTTGGGGTCCTTGACTTCTTCCGCCAGGAGCGTCACTCCGTCGAAGCCGATATACGTCAAGGCAGCGAGGGACGTCCCCGTCGCGATCGCCTGCCATTGAAACGTGCGCGGATCGTAGAATGGCTGCGTCGAGAAGAAGCCGCCAATCCCTTCGGTCTTGAGAAGATATCGAATGGCCAGGATGATGAACACCCCGATCACGGCGGTCATGATGGCCAGCAGGATTTCATTCGCGCGCGCCGTGGCGCGAATGCTGCGCAAATTGAGGTAAGTCATGACCGCCACGAAAAGGGCCGCCAAGACCATGTACGGTACGCCGGGAAGCAACCGCTGAATGGTAAGAGCCCCGTAAATGCTGTTGAGGATGGGCTGGTCCAGATAGTCGAGAAGCATCGCCCAGCCGACCAGAAAACCCAGGTGGGGGTTCAGCCCTCGGCTGATGTAGGTGTATGCCGATCCCGAGGAAGGGTAGACTGCGGCCATCCGGCCATAGCTCACCGCCGTGATCGCCATCGCTCCCATGGAGAGCAGAATGCACGTGGTCGCAAAGCCGTGCGAGAGTTCTTGCGCCACACCGAACAGCGGCACGGCGGCCATGGGAGAGACCAAGACCAAGCCGAAGAAGACCACGTCCCAAAGACCCAAGACTCGGCTCAAGCGTTGGGGGCTTCCATTCGGCGGGATTGTTCCGACAGATTGGCCCATGCGTGTGTGGCGGGGTCAGATCAAGGCAGCCTAACGCCGCATCCTCATCATCTTCTCCGGCTTCGCGTTTCCGAGGCAGCTATGTTACGATGCGAGATTAGCAGAATTTCGGCGGTATGCGAATGGTCAGGGCCGATCGAGGCTTGACAAACCATGATAAGGCATTAATAAAGGCAAACAGTGAACCACAACACTTCTCAACGCCCGCGCATTCTCAGTGGGATGCGGCCCACCGGCAAACTCCACCTTGGGAATCTGGTGGGCGCTCTCCAGAACTGGGTGAAGCTGCAAGATGAATACGACAGCTTCCACTTTGTCGCGGACTGGCACATGCTGACGACGGGCTACGAGGATACGCTCGATTTGCACCAGGACACCTGGGAGATGGTTACGGACTGGCTGGCCTGCGGGCTCGACCCTGCCAAGGCGACGTTTTTTGTTCAGTCGCGCTTGCCGGAGCACGCGGAACTGCACCTGCTCCTCTCCATGGTTACGCCGCTCAGTTGGCTGGAACGCGTGCCCACTTACAAAGAGCAATTGGAAAACATCAAGGACCACGACATTAACACCTATGGATTCCTCGGCTACCCGCTGTTGCAGGCCGCCGACATCCTGATGTACAAACCGCGTTACGTCCCGGTGGGTGAAGATCAGGTCCCGCACGTGGAGCTGACCCGCGAGGTGGCGCGGCGATTTAACTTGGCTTACGGTAAACTTATATTGCCGCAGACTCCTGCCAACGGTTTGCACGGTCTTGCAACACAAGTGGGCATCGCCTCCTCTGTCTCGAAAACTAAGGGGGTCAGTTTCTTACTAGACGGATCTATCCCAGCAGGACAAAAGGCTGAGGCCATCCAACAGGCTTTTGACACTGCTCCACTCGAGTTGAAGGCGTACTACCTAAATAACGGACTAAGCAACCGCGAAATTTTCCCCGAGCCCGAGGCGCTGCTCACCTCCGCCCCCCGCCTGCCGGGAACGGATGGCCGCAAGATGTCGAAGAGTTACGGCAACGCGATTTACCTCACCGACCCACCGGAGGCGGTTTCGAAAAAGCTCGCTACGATGGTAACTGATCCGGCTCGCAAGCGGCGCACGGATCCCGGCAATCCGGACATCTGCCCGGTGTTCGACCTGCATAAGATCTTCTCCGCTCAGGGGACAATCGATCGGGTGAACCGCGAGTGCCGCACGGCGGAAATCGGCTGCCTGGATTGCAAGAAGCTTGTGGCCGGGCATTTGAACACTTTTCTAGCGCCGATCCAGGAGCGGCGGATACCTTATGAGCAGAATCCCCAAAAAGTGTGGGATGTGCTCGAGGAAGGAACGGCAAAAGCCCGCAGCGTAGCGCAGACGACCATGGCGGAAGTGCGCGCTGCCGTGAGGCTGACTTGAATGGCCGACGAACCTCGCGAGCCCAATTCGCAGGAGCCCATGCCGCCTGACCCGCCTGCGGACGGCACCTCCTCTCTGGCCGGCCGTCCTGACGACCCTTCGGCGGGGGCAGGTCCGGGCGAAGTTCCTGCTCCGGCGGCCAAGCGCGTGACGCATCTTGCGGCGCCGCCTCCGCCCGTTAAACTCGGCAACTACGAGGGCCCGCTCGATCTGCTTCTCGATTTGATTCGCAAGCAGCAGATCAATATTTATGACATTCCGATTGCCAGAATTACCCAGCAATATCTTGACTACCTGCATCTGCTGGAAGAATTGAATATCGACGTGGCAGGCGAGTTCATTTTCATGGCGGCCACCCTGATTTACATCAAGTCGCGTATGCTCTTGCCGCCCGACCCGACGGCGCCGCCCGATGAACAAGGCGATCCACGCGAGGAATTGGTGCATAAGCTTCTTGAGCACGAGCAGTTCAAGAACGCCGCGGAAATGCTCAACTCGAAACGCCTCTTGGAAGATGCCATGTGGTCGCAGCCGGGCATCGGTGAATTTTCCGAGGCGGAGGACGAGCCCGGGCTGGTGGTGTCAGTATTTGATCTGATTTCGGTGTTCCGTGAAATCCTGGAACGCGCCAAGAAGCGCCAGCACCTCCAGATCCGGCGAGAAGAAGTTACCGTGGCGCAGATGGTCGAGCACGTCAAGCAAGTGCTGCGCGCGAGCCCCGGCCCGGTTCTGCTCACGGATCTGGTTGGCGACTTTCTCTGGCGGCAGGCATTGATCGCCCTGTTCCTGGCATTGCTGGAGCTGGTACGGTTGCGCGCTGTACTGCTTCGGCAAAAGGATTTATTCGCGGCGATCACGGTCGCTCGGAGCAAGAGGTTTGAAGAAATTCTGGCGGCCACCAGCGCGGAAGAGCTTGCGGCGGGATTGGACGACGAAAATCTAAAAGCTAAAGGTTAAAGGGTGAAGCCTGGCAAACGATCCCGCGTTTAACCTTTATCCTTTACCCTTTAGCCTTTACCCTTTAACCTTGAAATTCTATGCTGACCGATGAAATTTTGAAGGCCCTCATCGAGGGCATTATCTACGTCGCGCCGGAACCCGTGACTCTCGACAGCATCGTCAGAGTTCTGGATGGCGAAGAGCGCGAGCGGGTCAAGGCCAAGCTGCAAGAGTTGGTGGCGGACTACGAGCAGAACTCACACGGGATACAAATCCGGCAGGTGGCGAATGGCTATAAGTTCTCGACCAAGGTCGAGCACCACGAAGTCCTGCGGAAGTATGTGAAGAGCCTGAAGCCGCCGATTCGGCTTTCCAAGCCGGCGCTGGAAACCCTGGCGGTAATTGCCTATCGGCAACCCGTGACGTTGCCGGAAATCGAGGAAATTCGCGGCGTCGATACCGGGGGCGTGATCCATACCCTCCTCGAAAAGAAATTGGTGGTGACGTCGGGCCGCAAGAGTGTGGTGGGCCGGCCCATTCTTTACCGCACCTCAAAGGATTTCCTGGTGCATTTCGGGTTAAAGGATGTGGGAGAGCTGCCCAGTCTGAAGGAATTCGAGGAATTGGCGAAGCGTGCCCTGGGCGCAGAGTGGGCCGCCGAAGAAGCACCAGGGGCAGCAACCGCACCTGCACCAGCGACAATGGAGGAAACCGGTGTGGTGAGTAGCGAAACGCCTCCCGTTCCGCCACAAGAAGCTGTACCCCCTGCCGCTGCGGAGATGACCCCCGCAAGCGATTCGCCGACGACCCCGGAAGACCATGAACCGAAGCCCTAGCCGCAAAAGGCGAATATCCCACGCAAGAGCATCAAGCCGCCGAGACCGCTGCATAAAAGGCAATGGAGGCGCCACCCGCTAAGGTCTCGTTGTCCATTCCCTTACGAGCTCGGCCAAGTCCTTGAAATAACGGCCATGAGTGTGGCGAACTGCCTCCTCGCTGGGAGCTTCCAAAATTACCACCTCGTGCTGAACACCCTCGCGGTTAAGCTTCAATTCGAGTTCGAAGCGAATATCTAGTGCGACCTGTCGCTCTGAATCGTCAAATTTTCGGAACTGCACGAGCGTTCCAGTCGGGCGATCATATTCGATCAAGAAAACCATTTCACTTCCTTTCGGCCACTTCCGGGCGGTCCTCTAAGATGCTATCGCATTCTCCAGTATTTTGCGAATCTCTTGCTTTAATTGACCAACCCTTTCCGTCAACTCCGCTGCGACCGGCCCTGATTCCAGCACCTCAAACGAGCCAATGAGATCGGACATTTCGGCTAGTCGTTTCCGGACATCTGGGTCGCCGCCGCCGTACTTTATTGCTGAGCCGAGTGCGTCCGATAGCCTCTCCGATAGTTGCGCCCAGAGGTGCTGGAGTTCAGTCCTAACCTGAATCTCGATGGGCCTGTTCCGAGCCCTGGCGATTATATGGACCGCCCGGTATCCGTAGCTGGGATGTTTCCGCCGATCGCTGACAACTGCCTTCACTAGCGTAGCTTTGAGTCGTTCTACAACTTGATCCTCTTCCAGAATATCTTTCACAATTAACCGGCAGCCGGCGATGTCCTGTATCTGACTTAGGCGGATTGTTTCGCGCCGAAGTTTCTCGATTATGGAATTAGTCGTCTTCGCCCGCCGCCCTGCCGGTTCTAACTGTACCGCGCTGTGTGAATGGAAGCTTCGACTTCTTCATACGCTTCGTCGAAGGACAAACGATAAGCCTCAAGCAGGCGCAGGTCCTCCTCTGTGACATCGCCCTTCCTGAGGCGATCGCCCAGTTGGTCGATTTGCGTCTTGGAAATTGAGGTCACGCCGATAAACATCTTAGCGGCTTTAGGGATGCCCTTCAAGTTTCCAATGTTCTTTGGTCCGCGGTTCGTCGCATTGGCCGATACATCTGCTAAAATCGGCTGCGGTGAGTTATTCTAGGGGTCGACAAAGGTCAGACCTTACTCATGCAACAGCGCCTTCAGAAAATTATCGCTGACGCCGGCATTACCTCACGCCGGAAGGCCGAGCAGATCATTCTGGAAGGCCGCGTCAGCGTTAACGGAAAACCGGTTTCCAAGCTCGGGTCGAAGGCTGACCCGGACCATGACCACGTTCGTGTGGATGGCCGTTTGTTGAGCCGCCCCACCGAGTATGTCTACTTGCTTGTGAATAAGCCGGTCGGTTACGTTTCCACGGTCAGCGACCCGCAGGGGCGCCCGACTGTGATCTCGCTGGTGCGCGGGATCAAACAGCGCGTGTATCCGGTGGGAAGGCTGGACTATCACTCCTCCGGCTTGATGATCTTGACCAACGATGGCGAGCTGGCGAATTTCCTGATGTCGCGGGCATCGGCTGTCCCCAGAACTTATCATGTGAAGTTGGAGGGCCGGCCGGAAGCCGCGGACATTGCCAAGCTTGAGAGCGGCATCGTGCTCGACGGCCGGCGAACCGAGCCCTGCCAGATCCGCGCCCTCGGACAGGAAGCCAAACCTTGGTTTGAAATCACTCTGGTGGAAGGGCGATACCATCAGGTCCGGCGTATGTTTGAGCGCATCGGCAAAGGAGTGGTAAAGTTAAAACGCGTGCGGATAGCGTTCCTGACTGACCAGGGCTTGCCGCCCGGCCAAATGCGCCATCTGAAGCGCGCGGAAGTTGAGCGGTTAAGAAATTGGAAGAGGGAGAAAGAAAGGGTAAAGGATAAAGGTTAAAGGACGAAGGCTAAATTGACCGCATTACCCTTTACACTTTAACCTTTACACTTTAACCTTGCAGGTCGCCATGCCGCGATCCTCCATTTACAGTATCCTCCCGCCGTGGTCCAGCCGCATTCGGGCCTACCCGCCCGGCAAGCCGATTGAGGAAGTCGAGCGCGAACTGGGACGCACGGCCATCAAGCTGGCGTCGAACGAAAATCCCCTGGGGCCTTCCCCCAAGGCCCAGGAAGCCATCCAGAACTATGTCAGTCATATTCATTTCTATCCGGACGGAAGCGGATATTACCTGCGGAAGAAACTAGCGGAGATTCATGGCCTCTCCCCCGACCAGATCATCCTGGGCGCGGGTTCCACTGACCTGATTGAATTGGTGGCAAAGACCTTCCTCTCCGGCAGCGCCGACGAAGCCATCACCTCGGAATCGGCTTTCTATATGTACCGGCTGGCGATCGAAGACATGGGTGCAGGACTGGTGCAGACGCCGATGCGCGACCAGACCTTCGACCTGCCCGCGATTGCCCACGCCATCACGGCGCGCACCAAAGTTGTTTACCTCGGCAATCCCAACAATCCGACGGGCACTATCTTCACCGCCGACGACCTTGACCGCTTTTTTGCGGCCATTCCGCCGCGCGTCCTGGTGGTGCTGGACGAGGCCTATTTTGAATATGTGCAACGGCCGGATTATTCCCGCTCGGTTGAGGGTGTGCGGGCAGGGAAGAACCTTCTGGTGCTGCGGACCTTCTCCAAGGTGCATGGGCTGGCGGGAATACGACTCGGATACGGCATGGGGCACCCGGAACTCATCGAATGCCTGCACCGCATTCGCTCGCCGTTTAACGCCTCGAGCCTGGCGCAGGTGGCAGGTATGGCGGCGCTCGACGACACCGAGCACGTCGCCAAGTCGGTGGAGAGCAATCGCCGGGAAATGAAATTTCTGACCGGCGAACTGACGCTCGCGGGAGTGCGCTACACACCTTCCGCCGGGAATTTCCTGCTGATTGATACCGGCCGGGATTGTGAAGAGGATTTCATCCGCCTGCTGCACGAAGGCGTGATCGTGCGCCCCATGAAGCTTTACGGGTTCCCCACCTGTCTACGCGTAACAGTGGGAAAACACGAGGAAAACGAGCAGTTCCTCGAAGCGCTCCAGCACGTGCTCGAAAAGACAGTAGACGGCATACGGTAGACGGTAGACAGAGGCAAGCGGTCGGTGCTGCGGTCGCGTACCCGTATGCCGTCTACCGTATACTGTATGCTGATTCGTTATGTCTGACGCCATCAGAGAAATTCTCGAGCAAGGCAAAACCCTGGCGGTGGTGGGCTTGTCCTCTAAGACCATGCGCCCGAGCCACGGTGTAGCAGCTTACATGCAACGCCATGGGTATCGGATTATTCCCGTGAACCCCCATGAGGAATCGGTGCTGGGTGAGAAGGGTTACGCGTCACTCGATGCTGTGCCCGAGCCATTCGATGTGGTGGTGATTTTCCGCCGTCCGGAGTTCGTGCCGGAAGTTGTGGAAGCGGCGATTCGCAAGGGCGCGAAAGTGGTGTGGATGCAGGAAGGCGTGATCCACGAGCAGGCTGCCGAGCGCGCCCGCGCCGCCGGCCTCAAGGTGGTCATGGACCGCTGCATTTTGAAGGAACACGCCAAACGCTTTGTGGCCGGAAGAATTTAGGGACGCGATTACGAGAAAAGCTCACGGTCAGAACTCCACTGACCTGGCTATGCGCTTGAAACTTAAGAGAGAATCCACCCACTATCGGCAGATTCCCGCGGGGGTGGTTGACACTCGTTGACTTGCTTGCCCGCCTGGCAGATACTTCCCCTAATTTCCATCGCTCTCGAAAGGAGGACGCTGACTTGCGATCAGGAATTGGATCAGGCATTTTACTCACAATCTTGGTAATTTCCCCCTTGGCTGGTAACTCCAAGGATTCGGATGCAGTTGTGATTTCGCTGCCGGGGAAGGCTTGGTCGGTTTCAGCGGATTTGAAGGGCTTCACCGTAGACACGAACGGCTTGCAGAAGGACGGGCGCTATTATCTGATGTCGCATGCGGACCCGGGGTTCGCGTTCTCAATTTATCTCGAGAAAGTGCGTGGGGCTGCCAACAGTGCCGGTTGTCGGGATTCGCTTTCCCAAAAGGCGGACAGGGCGAAAGCGATGGCAGAAGACATCCAGCAATCGGAGTCCGGCTCGATGGAGCTTCTCCAATATATGATTGTAGAATTTAAAGGAGCCAAGGTTCATCAGAAGAACGTGTTTGGCTGCCTCTTCCGAGATGATGTTTATGTGGATGCGCACGCCTCGAAAACCCTCTATAAACCCGAGGATGAGCCACGACTCATGGCGCTCCTCCAATCCGTGCAAATTGTCGAGAGCGCCGGCTTGAGCTTACAGGACGAGGACATGAAGGCCGGTTCACAGTACTTCTTCGAGGGCAACTATCCCAAGGCTATCCAGCACTATGAGAAGGTCTTCCAACGGGAGAAAGCAAATCCCCAGCTCAACAAAACCACTTGGCGGGTTCTCGTGGACAACCTCGGGATGGCTTACGGGATCAGCGGCGACCTGAAGCATGCCAAAGAGACATTCGATTATGGAGTGAGCAAGGACCCAACGTATCCTCTCTTCTACTACAACCTGGCTTGCGCTTATGCTGAGATGGGCGACCTTAAGACCACAACCGACTACCTCACCCAAGCCTTCAAATATCGTGATAACACAATTCCCGGCGAGCACATGCCCGACCCCAGAGATGACTCCTCATTCCAGCGCTTCATGAAAGACAAGGAATTCAAAGCATTCCTCGACGCATTGATGGCTCCTGCCAAATGAGCCGCGGGTGGCGCCCCGATGCACCGGGGCGCTCCGGCAGCACGCGCAACATTTCTGCCCCCGCGTCCTAGCCCTGGCCTTCCTGGCTTCTTAACGGTGGCCGACATCAAAGGCAATGTCGGCGCCACCCGAGCAGTCGTGTTCGTACTGGCCCCCTCACACCCACCTGCAGAACGTGGGCCCCCTCCGCCTTGCTGTCCCCCTGCGTTGACCGTGGCCGCTTTGCTAGCAAATTGTGCGATAATTGGAGCCAGGAGTTGAGATGAAATTGCTGATCACCATTTATCAGGACGAAGATGGCGTTTTCATTGCTGAATGTCCAGCCATTCCCGGCTGTGTGAGTCAGGGGAAAACGGAAGAGGAAGCGGAGAAGAACGTCCGCGAGGCAATTAAGGAATGCCTGGAGGTCCGGGCTGAAAAGGGCCTGCCCCTCACGGTCATGACGCGTGAAGTGGAAGTTGCAAGCTGATGCCGCCCGTCCCGCTCCTTCGACCGCGCGAAGTGGTGGCAACTTCCCAAAAGCCAGGCTGGCAAGTCGCCAGACAGCGGGGCAGTCACATCATTCTTACCAAGACCGGCCACATCGCCACGCTTTCTATTCCCAATCATCCGCAAGTTGCACGCGGAACGCTGCGTGCCCTGATCGCGAGAGCGGGATTAACCGTGGACGAATTCCTTCGTGCCTCCAGTGGCTAAGGGAAGCAGAAAGTCGGTGAAGCAAGGCGCTGTCTTCTGGGGTGATTTTTTATGAGGAACACCAGGCCCTGGATTGGGTTGGTGGCCGCCGGATTACTGGCAGTCCAGGTAGCGTTGGTCGCGGTGATCGTTCATGGGGAGTCGCTCACCATTGATGAAGGCAACCACATCTTTGCCGGATACATGATGTGGCACACCAAGGATTACGGGCTGAATCCGGAGCATCCGCCGCTGGTGAAGATGGTGGCTACGCTGCCCCTGTTGGGCAGGTCGCTATGGGTGCCTCCGATGCAGAACCGCATGTTCAAGGTTGAAGCGTACTTCGACGGGCGCGACTTTCTGGAGCGCAACGATGGTCCCGGGCAGCGGCTGGTCTTCCAAGTGCGGCTGGCGGCGGGCGTGTTCGCCGTGGGGCTCTCGCTCTTTGTGTTCCTGGCGGGACTGGAGTGGTTTGGCTCGGGGGCGGCGCTGCTGGCGCTGGCGCTGGTGGTTTTCGAGCCGAATTTTTTGGCCAACAGCGACCTGGTGACGACCGATCTAGGAGCCGCTTGCTTCCTGGTGGGGACGTTGCTGTGTTTCTGGCGCTACGCGCGGCGGCCCACGGTGGCCAGGATGTTGTTGGCTGGCCTGGTTGCGGGGTGCGCGCTGGGGGCAAAACACAGCGCGATCTTGCTGGCGCCAATGTTGCTGGCTCTGGCGCTCGCGGAGATGCTCTGGGCGGAGCGCGAACGTCAGTGGCGCGTGGCGGCGACGATGGCCGGCGGACTGGTGGGAATTGCCGCCGTGGCGCTGGGGGTGCTGTGGGCCGTGTACGGATTTCGCTATGCCGCGCGACCGGCGGGGCTGGCTCTGGTCCCCTCGCTGGCGGATTATGCCGCGGGTTTGCACGGGCTTGACGGCTGGGTAATCGAGCAGATTGCGGCCTGGCGCTTGCTGCCGGAGTCCTATCTGATGGGGTTGACCGACGTCCGCTATGCGGAGCAGGGAGTGCCCACCTTCATCCTGGGGCACAATTATGCCCATGGCCTGTGGTGGTATTTCCCCGTGGCCCTGGCCATCAAGAGCACTTTGGGGCTCATGGCGCTGGTGGCACTGGCGGCATTTGTGGTGGTAAGGGGGTGGCTCAGGCAGATGCGGGAAGTGGTGTACGTCGTGCTGCCGGGCGCCGTCTACCTGGCCATCGTGATGCAGGGCGGGTTGAATATCGGCACTCGCCATGTGCTGGTGTTGTATGCGCTCGCGGCGTTGCTGGCGGGTGCGGGAGCGTGGGAATTGATCCGGCGGAACCGCCGTTGGGCATGGGTCGTGGGCGCGCTGGTGGGGGTGCACATTGTTTCGGCGCTGGCGGCGTTTCCGGCGGAGATGGCTTACGCGAATGAGGCCTGGGGCGGGCCGAGCAATGTCCATAAATACCTGAGCGACGCCAATGTGGACTGGGGGCAGCAACTGCTGGACGTCAAGCGATGGGTGGATGCGCATCCCGGCGAGGAGTGCTGGTTTGCGTATTTTTGTTTTCCGCTTCTGCGGCCAGAGGCGTACGGGATTAACTGCCACCACCTGCCCACCCCGGACACCGGTTTTATGGGTCCACCGACGGATGCGCCTGAGGTGATTCGCGGCAATCTGCTGGTGAGTGCGAACGACCTCGAAGCCTGCGAGTCGCCGAGCGTCCGGCTGAATCCATACCGGCGACTACGCTCGATTCCCATCGCGGCACAGATCGACCATGGCGTATTTGTGTATCGCGGGGAATTCCAGTTGCCGGAAGTCGCGGCCTTGAGCGCAACACAACGGGCGCAGTTTTTGCTGAGGGAGAATAAGGCGGCGGAGGCGCTCCGGGCGGCGCAGGCGGCGGTACAGCTAGAGCCGGGGAGCGTTCTAGCGCAGACGGCGCTGGGAGACGCGGCGGCAGCGCTCGGCCAGAGAGAATTGGCCCGGAATGCTTACCAGGCTGCGCTGGTAGCCGCACACGAGTTGGAAGTTGATGTCCAGCCGGAGTTTGTGCCGCGCGTGGAGGAGAAGCTCAAGAAGCTGGATTCGCGAGGGCAGTAACCCTTTGCGGGTCGGTGGTACCCCCGCGGGGGATTATTTCCCGCTCGACCGTTGTTTCTTCCACTCCTCGATAGCCCGCATTTTTTCTTTCAACCTTTTTTCCAAGCCTTCGTCGGTGGGGCGATAGTATCGGCGGTCCTTGAGGTTGTCGGGCAGACACTGCATATCGGTGAGCTTGTCCTCGGCTTGGTGCGCGTACTGATAACCTTTGCCATATCCGAAGTTCGCCATCAGCCCGGTCACGGCGTTGCGCAAATGCAAAGGGACCGGCTCCGCCATGGTTTCCTGCGCGTCGCGGGCGACTTCGCCATAGCCGACGTAGAGCGCGTTAGACTTGGGTGCGAGCGCCAGATAGACGGCAGCCTCCGCCAGCGCCAGATTCCCTTCCGGCATTCCCAGAAAATGCACTGCCTGCATCGCCGCCACCGTCACGCCTAAAGCGTTGGGATCAGCCATTCCGATGTCCTCGGAGGCCTCGCGAATCAGGCGGCGCGCAATATAGAGGGGATCTTCTCCCGCTTCCAACATGCGCCCCAGCCAGTAAAGCGCGGCACTGGGATCGGAGTTTCGCACAGACTTGTGGAGAGCGGAAATCAGGTTGTAATGCTCTTCTCCGGCCTTGTCGTACAGCAGGACTTTCCGCTGGATGGCGTCCTCAACCAGGGTTTCGGTGATGGTGGCGCGCCCTTCCGCATCGCGCGGCGCGGCCGCCACGGCGGTTTCGAGCGTGTTGTAGGCTGCGCGGGCGTCGCCGTTGGAAAACACCGCGATTTGCCGCAGAAGCTCATCGGAAATCTCGATGGATTGCGAGCCGAGGCCCCGCTTTTCGTCGCGGAGGGCGCGGCGGAGAAGGGTCTGCACTTCGTCGGTGGAGAGCGCGGAGAGCATGTAGACCTTGGCGCGGGAAAGCAGCGCTGCGTTGACTTCGAACGAGGGATTTTCCGTGGTGGCGCCAATCAACACGATGTCGCCGCGTTCGACGTAGGGCAAAAACGCATCCTGCTGAGCTTTGTTGAACCGGTGAATTTCGTCGATGAAAAGCACCGTGCGCCGGCCGTAATGGCGGGATTTTTCCGACGCCGCCATCACTTCTTTGATCTCCTTGATGCCTGCGAGGACGGCGCTGAAGCGCACGAACTCACTGCGCGTTTTGCGAGCCACAATGGTGGCCAGGGTGGTTTTGCCGGAGCCCGGGGGGCCCCATAGGATCATCGAGCCCAGTTCATCGCGCTCGATTTGACGCCGCAACGCCTTTCCCGGCCCCAGGATGTGAACCTGACCCACGAATTCTTCGATCGTCTCGGGCCGCATGCGGTCAGCGAGGGGCGACGGGGTCGCTACGCTCCGCGAGGCGGCCGTGGAAAAGTCGGCGGGTGGTGGCTCAAAAAGGCTCATAAGAATAGTGGTCAGTGGCTAGTACTACTACGTTAAGTTATTGACCTCCCGCAGGAGAGGTGCTAAGCTCCGGTCCATGACCGAGAGCGAAATCGAGAAATGTCGAAAGCGCTTGGAACAATTCTTGACGGACCTGCTGGAGCCGCTGGGACGACGCGAGCGACGCCATTGGGGTTCGGTTTACGTGCGCGGGCTGTTGCTGGACGGCGAACGCAAATCGATCGAGCCCATGGCGGCGCGTTTGCCCGAGGGAAACGTACAAGCCCTGCAGCAGTTGATCGGCCAGAGTCCCTGGCCTTGGGCGCCGGTTTGGCAACGCTTGGCGCAACGGATGACCGCCGAGCTGACGCCCGAGCCGGTGTGGGTCATCGACGACACGGGGTTTCCCAAGCAAGGTCGCCACTCGGTGGGGGTGGCGCGACAATATTCCGGCACGCTGGGCAAGACGGCCAATTGCCAGGTGGCGGTGAGTCTGCATCAGGCGGGAGCCGAAGCCAGCGCCCTCCTGGACTGGCGGCTGTACTTGCCGGAAAGCTGGACGCAGGATCCCCCGCGGCGCGCCGCCGCCGGCATCCCCGCCGAAGTGAAGTTCCAGACCAAGTGGCAACTGGCGCTGGAAATGATCGACGAGGCGCGGGCGTGGGGTTTGCCCTGTGGGGTGGTGTTGGCGGACGCCGCCTACGGGGAAGTCACAGCATTCCGCCAGGGGCTGGCGGCTCGCCACCTGGCTTATGCGGCGGGCATTCCTTCCACCGTGCGGGTGTGGAGGAAACCGCCTCGCCTGCGGAAAGCGCGGGGGCGAGGACGTCGGCCGGCGGTTTACCATTACGGCGAACAGCGGCCGTGCGCAGTGCGGGAAGTGGCGGAGCAGGCCCGGGGGTGGAAGCAGGTGCGCTGGCGCGAAGGTACGAAAGGCTGGCTGGAATCGCGCTTCTACGCGGGTCGCGTCCAGGCCGCGCACGGCTTCGACGAAGGCGACCCGCCCCACCCGGAGGTCTGGCTGCTGGTGGAATGGCCGCCCGGCGAGAAAGAGCCCACGAGCTATTTTCTCTGCGACCTGCCGGGAAACTATACGCTGCGACGGCTGGTGCGCATCGTCAAAAGCCGCTGGAAGATCGAACAGGATTATCAGCAGCTCAAGGAGGAATTGGGGCTGGATCACTACGAAGGCCGCAGTTGGAGGGGCTGGCACCATCACGTCACGCTGGTCATGTTGGCGCATGCCTTCCTGACCTTGGAGATGTTGCGGAGCAAAAAAAACTTCTGGGTGGACCCTGCCACAGACGCGCCGTGAGATCCAACGCCTGTTGTTTACCTG
>Ga0326728_10003025_pt1 | contig 53963 bp, 39 predicted proteins | sample MB3enrmetagenome_FD_207602 | JGI IMG/M metagenome (GOLD analysis project Ga0326728, IMG submission 207602) | Lab enriched peat soil microbial communities from McLean, Ithaca, NY, United States - MB31MN | ecosystem: Environmental > Terrestrial > Soil > Wetlands > Peat | place: USA: New York... | reverse complement strand
CGAGCGACATTTTCGCCACTGCACAGGAGAAATGATGAGCGAGGGGCGAGCAACCATGCTTGACGCGCTTTGTATTAGAAAGCCCCTCCTCGGGTCTGAACCCTAATGCGCTTGTTTTGGGCCTAGAAGAGCAGGTCAGCGCCGTGCTGGTCTATCGGAAGATACCCCAGCTCATCCAAGAGCAGTAAATCTGGACTGAGCTACCGTTTGAGTTGGCGTTTGAGCAGCCCGCGTTTTTGAGCCGTGGACCGATCGTTGATGACGCTGATGGCATCGGCGAAGCGGACCGAATAGCCTTCCTGGCAAGCAGCAAAGCCCAAGGCGGTCGCCAAGGGGGTCTTGCCCAATCCCGCGTTGCCCAGCAGCACGACGTTGGCTTTTTGCGACAGGAACTGCAGGCGAAAGAGGTCCTGAACGAGGAGCCGGTTGATTTTCTTAGGCCAGTCCCACCGAAACTGTTCCAGGGTTTTGATCACCGGGAACCGCGCCGCTTTGACGCGCCGTTCAATGACGCGCTGGCGCCGCTGGGTGTATTCCCTGCCGTGGCTGGTTGACACCAGCCAACGGGCTCGTCTGCTTGCCGTGGGTCTTACGCCGGATTACCACCGGCATCGCGGCCAGAATCTTCGCAAACGTGGTTTGCGGCATGTCCGCCTTCAATTCCTTCGGTATCTCAACTTTCATAACCGTCGTCCCTTTCGTTCAAAGCCCTTTTCACCATCCAGAGTAATGCCACACCCGGGATTAAACTCTAAAAAGCCGCGGCGATGCGCGGACAGTGTCACCCGCTGAACGCTACATCTTTGGAAATGAAGGGACTAGCTTGACAGCTTCAAAAGAATACTCGATTCTGACCGCGTTGGCTGACCGTGGATCATCCAAAATGCACGGTCTGGTCCTGCGCATATGGCGGAATTGGCAGACGCGCTACTTTGAGGTGGTAGTGGAGTAATCCGTGCAGGTTCAAGTCCTGCTATGCGCACCAGTTTTCCTAAGGAAAACGGTGAATTGGCTCCGCTGACACGGTTCTGACACAGGAAACGGCTGAATCTGAAAACGAAGTGTCGTACCCGAAACACATCAAACACCGTGGCCGTGTCTTGGCCACGATCTACCGCCCGTCCAAGAGCTAGCCGCTTTACCGTGTAGCGTGGACTGTGGCCGGGAAGCACCAAATGAAAGCCTTTCCGCGCTACGGTGAAGCCAAGCGCCATGCTGACTCTCTGGTAAAGGACTTGGCCAAGGGCTCACAAGTGGCCGCGTTGACACCGGGCCAAGCGACAGACGCACTGGCCGCACTTGAACGCTTGCGGAATTTCTACCAGACCACTGGGCGCAAGGTTTCGCTCTTGGCTGCCGCGTCAGAGTTTTCAGAGGCAGCGGAGAGCTTCTCATGATGGAAGAGCAGCAGTTGCTCGGGATACAGTTTGAGGGTGAGTTTTTGCGAGGCGTAGAGATGAGGCACCGAGTATCGATTGGTGTCAAACAGGACGTGGCAGCACCCATTGGCGCTGATGGGCCGAACTACGCCATAGTCGTAGGGCATGACCGGCAAGGGCCCGAGTCGGGGTTTTTCTTGGACGAACAGTTCAATGGGTTTGCGATGGGTTTCGCCGTGGAGGCGGACATTGGCCATGGTGTCACGCCACTGGATGGCGGCAGGATTAACCGCGGCAAAAGAGGGGATTTCCAAGCCACTGAGGAAGTTCTTCTTTACGTAACCCACGCCATTTTCCACGCGCCCTTTTTCGTTGGCCTTGCGGACCTTGCCGGCGACGGGTTCGAAGCCGTAGTGCGCCGCCAGGTCAAGGTAACGCGGATGAAACAGTGCCCTCTGGCCCAACCGATCGATCCCCATTTCCGCTGCTGATTACCTCCTGTTCGTCAAAACCGCTCCCAAGTACATTCCCGCCCCAAAGCCTGTACTGCGTGAATCCTCTTAATCGTTAACGCCAGAAAGCACAACCCAAAGCAATGAGCAAAAACGTTGGAATATGCTGGAATCCAACAACTTACGCATGGTAAAAGTGATTGAATTCTGGAGTGCGGCGCAGGACGAGGTGAGCGTATATGTGACGAACCTGACGGTGGCAGAGGCGACCGCCGAGCAGATCGTATGGCTGTATTGGAAGCGGGCCGACACGGAAAACGTGTTCGACGAGGTGAAGAACCAATGGGGCTTCCGGGGCTTTTGCAGCCAGCGTGGTGTGGTGACGGAGAGCGCCGCGAGGTTGGTGTGGCTGACTTACAACTTGTGGACGCTGTTTGTCCGGCTGATGGCTTAGGAGCCCGGGCAGCACACGGAGGCGGTGCGATCCCGGCGCCAGTTTCTTGTGCTGGCCGCGCAGATGAGTTGCAGCGGACGGCAGCGGACCTGGAAACTGGCGGTGGGCCGGGGGTGGTGGCAGCAACTAAAGGGCTGTAACGAACGGCTGTGCCTGTGGTTGAAGGCAACTGCGCCGCAGTTGGAAACCCAACGCCAGTTCCTGTGGCTGCTGGCGTTCGAAACATGGGTCGATCCGGGAGAATGGTTCGCTCAAACTGTCCTGTGTCTCAGCGGATGAACCTCAACTGCGGCTGCTTAGAAGCCGGCGAAATAGCCCAGCTCCCGCAGCGACACGTAGTCCTTGGGACGCTCGTGCGTCGCACGGCCCAGGATGACATGGTCCAGCACCTCGATTTTGAGCAACTGGCCGGCGCGGATTAGGTCGCGCGTCACCTTGATGTCAGCCTCCGAGGGCGCAGGGTCGCCGCTCGGGTGATTGTGCACCAGCACGATCGCGGCGGCGCTGGCGATGACGGCAGGTCGAAACACCTCCCGCGCATGCACCAGGATCGTATCGAGAGTGCCGTCCGAAATCTTCACAGGCTCTCCCAGCAATCGGCGGCGTGTATTGAGCAGCAGCACCTGGAAGACCTCGGCTTGAAGCAGGCGGGTTTGCTCGCGCATGAGGTTGGCCACGGCGTCCGGGGTATCCAGCACGGGCGCCTCTCCCTGTACCTCCTTCACGAGCCGTCGCGCCAGCGCGAATGCTGCCACCAGCGTCACCGCCTTGTCCGGCCCGATACCCGGCTCCTTCGCCAACTCCTGCCATGAGGCCCGGGCCAGGGCGTTCAAGGAGCCATACCGGCGCACCAACTGCTTCCCGATCTCCACCACATTCATCCCCTTGAGTCCGGTCCGGAGGAGGATGGCCACCAACTCCCCGGGGCTGAGCTGATCGGGTCCGTTTTCCCTGAGCCGCTCGCGTGGTCGTTCGCTGGCGGGCTGGTCCTTGAGCTTAATCCCAGTCATGGGTTCGACTCTATTCCCAAAGCCAGCCAGACGGCGAGAATAAACCTTTACTCAGGAGCGGCTATGGTGCCGCTAAGCGGCTTTGACGATGGCCTCGGGCACCCTGATAATCGCCTCTTGAGTTTGACCCACGTGCTGGGCTATACCGTAGGGAAGCATGACATGGACCCGACCTGAGCTTTCATCGGGAGCGGGCCCTACTGACGAATGGCTGACACCACGCCGCTTCGCTCTCCTTCTAGGGATGCTGGTCGTGGTCACCTTTCCTGGGGTGCTCCTCGGTGGCACTACGTTCATCATCCGGGATTTCGGCCTGTTCAGCTACCCAGTGGCTTACTTTCACCGGCAATGCTTCTGGCGGGGCGAATTGCCGCTCTGGAATCCATTTAATAACTGCGGCCTTCCCTTCCTGGCGCAGTGGAACACGCTGACTCTTTACCCCTTCTCGCTCATTTACCTGCTGCTGCCGCTTACCTGGTCGTTGTCGTTCTTCTGCCTGGCCCACCTGTTTTGCGGTGGACTGGGAATGTATTTCCTGGCCCAGCGTTGGACTGGCCACCGGCTGGCGGCGGGGCTGGCGGGAGTGATCTTCTCGTTCAATGGATTGACCCTCAACTTCCTGATGTGGCCGAGCCACGTGGCCACCTTCAGTTGGCTGCCGTGGGTGGTATGGCTGGGGCAAAGGGCCTGGCGCGAAGGTGGCACAGCACTGGCATGGGGGACGCTTGCCGGCGCGATGCAGATGCTGGCCGGCGGCCCGGAGACGATTGCGGTGACTTGGCTAATCCTGGCGGTGTTAGGGCTGGGGGATTGGTTCCGTGAAACGGAGCTGCCGCGGCGCAAGCTGCTGTGCCGCTTCCTGGGCATGGGGCTGCTGGCGGCGCTAATCTGTGCGGCGCAATTGCTCCCGTTCCTGGAGTTGGTGCTTCATTCACAGCGCGACGTCGGCTACGGCTCTTCCGATTGGGCTATGCCCATCTGGGGCTGGGCCAACTTTTTGGTGCCGCTTTTCCGGACCTGGCCCACCAGGCAGGGCTTGTTCATGCAAACCGGGCAGTATTGGACTTCCTCATACTACGCGGGTATCGGCACGGTCTTGCTCGTGCTGGTGGCGGCATGGCGCGCCCCCCGCTGGCCAGCCCGCGTCCTGGCTGGACTGCTCTGCCTCGCGCTGATCCTGGCCTTGGGCAACAAGGGTCTGCTCTATAGCTGGTTGCGCCTCGTTTTGCCGGTGCTTGGTTTTGTGCGTTATCCAATAAAATTCGTCATCCCTGTTCTGGCGCTCGCGCCGCTGCTGGCAGCGTTTGGCTTTGCCGCCTGGGCCCGCCGAACCGAAAGGTCCGCGCGTTTTGAACTCGGCTGCGCGGTGGCCATGCTGCTCTTGATTGGAATCATTGTCTTGCTCGCCGCAAGGCTGCCGGCGACTACGGGAGTGCGGCCTGCGACCTGGCAGAATGGGCTGGCCCGCGCGGGGTTCCTGGCCCTCATCTACGGATTGATTGCAGCCTGCTGGCACTCCTCTGGTCGGCGCCGAATCCTCCTGGGCTGCTCCCTGCTGCTGGCGTTCTGGCTGGACTTTGTGACGCATATGCCGACGCAAAACCCGAGCGCGCAATGTGCAGTCTATACTCCGGGCTGGGCCAGCGCGCATCTGAAACTGGACCCGCAGCCCAGCCTGGGCCGATCCCGTCTCATGCTCGCCCCGCTCGCCCTGGAACCGCTTAAGACGCGTGCCATCCCCGGCCTGGAGGAGAATTACCTGCTCAACCGGCTCGCGTTCCTCGCCGATTGCAACCTCTTGGAAGCAATCCCCCAGGTGCACGGCTTCTTCTCCCTCACTCCGGCCGAGGCGAACGACGCCACCGCCCTGCCCTATGTACGGACCAATCGTGAGTTCTCCGCCCTGCTCGACTTCATGAGCGTCTCGCACATGAATAGCGCTGGCAAACCTTTCGAATGGGCGCTCCGCCCGGGCGCGATGCCGGTGGTTACCGCCGGCCAGCAGCCTGTGTTTGCAGACGACCGCACGGTCCTGCAGGCATTCTTTCAGACCAACCTGGATTTGCGCCGAATCGTCTTCCTGCCGCCTGGAGCCCGGGCAAGAATCACGGCCACGCGGCAGGTGGCGGCCAGGGTGCAGGACACCAGGTTCGCCGATCAAGTCCTCTCGATGCAGACCGAATCACCCGCCTCAAGCCTGGTAGTCATTTCCCAGAGCCATTATCCGGCATGGAAAGCCTATGTGGACGGACACCCGACAACCCTCTGGCGCGCCAACTTCGCATTCCAGGCGCTGGAGGTGCCCGCGGGAGTGCACAAGGTCCGGTTAGTTTACGAGGATGCCATGCTGCGGGCCGGAGCGGTCTTTTCTGGCTTGGGCGTGCTGGTGTGGGTGGGGCTTTGGCTGCGGGCGTACCCATTCAAACCCACCCTCAACACCTGACGCGGCTCCGTGGGGATGGCCCATTGCGCGGGGGGGGGGCGATGCTCAGTGAAGCCGGTCCGCTGCTTGATGCAGGAGATTTCTCAGGACGAGGGTCGCCGGGATGAGGGCATTCACTTCCTCAGCCTGAAGAACAGATTACTGTTCCCCGTGCCGTTGGTGACGATGTTTTGATAGGCCACCAGCGTAGATAGGTTGGTCATTGCCACCCAGTTGGTGCCGGTAAAGTTAGTGTTCGACAGGGGCTGGTAGGCGAACGCCCAAGCCGGCCAGCTTAGGCTGTTGTTAGTCCCAACGCGCGCCAGGCTGAGGCTCGGAGGCACCGTCGAGGTGCAGACGGCAGTTGAGCTTGCGCCCAGCGTGCTTTGGATGGCGACGTAAACCGGGTAATCCCCGGAGTTCGTGTACGTATGCGAGCCGCGCACCTCCTTGCGACCGAGCGAGTTGGTCATGATGACACCGCTGTTGGTCGCGTTGTCGCCCCAGTTGATGAAGGCGCTGAAGTTAGTTGGCGAACTGTTCGCAACGCCGTTAGTAAAGGTGGCGAGAAGCTGGTTTGAGAGCGGGGCGAGTGCTGGAGCGATGAAATTGGTGGGGGTTGCGTAGATGGCGGTGTCGCCAAAGGCAAACGTATAGAGTTGCTGATCGTACGTTGCAAAGCTCGGAGAGCCGCTGACATAGACCATGATACTGATTGGCCCGGTGTAATTCGTGTTCGGCACGACGACAAGCTCCATTTGGTTGGTGATCAGGTAGTAGAGCGAATTGCTCGCGCTGGAGCCGGAATTCACATCGGCAAATTGTAGGTACCAATTGTTGGTAACGCCGGGAAAATCATAGCCGAAGACATAATTGGTGACCCGCTTGTTTGCCAGCGCCACCAAGTTGGTGACAGTGTTGGGATAGAGAAATGGCGATTCGACGGTCGCATCCGCAACCGTGGTCGCCGTGAATGAATTCGTGGTCCGCCCGCCCGCGCCATCGTCGGCGATGACCTTGATTGTGCCGGCGACTCCGGCCTTGTTTGTGCCGACCAGTGTGAGAACGGTGTCGAAGTTGTCGGGCACCAGGGATGCTATGGTGATGATCACGTCCGCGAGTGGCCGGCTGTTGGTGTCCACCGCCGTGTTGTTGATGTTGGAAAGCACGTTGAACCCGCGCAAGAGTTGGCCGAAAATCGTGTAGCCAAAATCACCATAACGGTAAGGCGCAACGGTGACAAAGAACTGCGAGCCATCCGTATCCTTGCCGGAGTTGGCCAGCGCCAGTTGGCCGCTGCCGCTGAAGATGGCCTGCGGGTTGAACTCGTCGTCATAGCGGAAGACCGGGCCGCCTGTGCCATTGGTGAGCGGGTCGCCGCCCTGGTCCATAAAACCGGCAATGACCCGGTGGAAGATGGTGTTACTGGTGTACATCCCGCTGGCGGTCAGCCCCTGGATCACATCCACCGTGTGCGGCGCGATGTCCCGGAACAGCATGAAGGTCATGTCCCCGATGTTGGTCACCGTTTCCACGCCGCCGCGGAAGGGAGTTTGGTAGGCGCCGGGGGCGGTGGGCAGCGCAGCTTGCACGACAGACATCTTCCAGAACGGATTGTTGGTGTGAACCTGGACCGTGATGCGGTTCGTGCTGCTGGTCGCTGAGAACGTCAGCGCCCGTCCGTTCGGCGAAGTGGCTGTGACCGGAATGATCAACGATTTCCCGGCGGGAATGCTCGCACTGGGAATCGGGTCAATCGTCGGCGCGCCCAGCAGGGGAAGCGGGGCCGAGGCCAATTGGAACACGATCCCGCAAAGCAGGGCCGCAATCTGTTTCATCCCACTACTGGTAAACTGGAGAGACGGTTGCGGCAATCTCAAACAAGGTCCTATGGCCCTGACTGCGTCACAAGAATTAAGTTTTGCGGCCTGGGGTAACGTGGTAGCGTCTTCTCATGCCGCTGTCCGGCTAGCCTTGCCAGCCGGACAGAGACAGGACGAGGTTCCGATGACACTGCCGCCATTGGTTGAACGGGAGCTGCGCGCCGGCGCGCGGCGTCCGGCCTTTTATTGGCTGCGCGGGTTGCTGGCGCTTGTCTTAAGCCTCCAGGCCTATGACCTGCTGAGCCGCTACGCCATTGCTCCGCGCCCGCGCTACGCCTTTATGGCGGCAGTGCCGCCGCCCAATACCGTCACTGGCTCGACGCTCTTGCAAGACATGACCGGGCTGCTGTTCCTGGCGGTGCTGCTGATGGGTCTGGTCACAGCCGACAGTATCAGCCGCGAGCGTCGGGAGGGAACGCTCGGGCTGCTATTGTTGACCCACGTCAGCCCGGCGCAGCTTGTGTATGGCAAGCTGTTTTCCTGCGGACTCCATTGTTTCATATTGCTGCTGGGCTGCTTGCCGACCCTCATGTTCACCGTGCTCATTGGTGGTGTGAGTGGTGGTGAGGCCGCGATGACCGGAGCAGGTTTGCTGAACACGCTCTTCGTCTCCCTGGCCGGGGGCCTATGGATGTCGGCGCTGTTCAAGGAACGACGTAATGCGATGGCGGCGACACTGGGGCTGGCCACCGCGCTCGCCTTCGGCCCGGAGCTGCTGGGCAGTTCGATCCTGGGCAGCGGAGCGGTGCCATTCATGCGGCTGTTCGGGCTGGACGGCTGGATGACGGCGGCGCACGCGGACGTGGTGCTGGGCTGGAAACCTCTATTTTCGCTGTTGGCCCAGTCCGGATTCGCGGCGCGTCTATTCTTCCTCTTCAACCCGGTGTTCATCGTGTGGTTCGTCATCACGAACGCGATCGGGTGGTTGCTTTTGTACCTGGCGGCGGTCGCCCTGGCGAAGAGCTGGCAGGACGACCCGCACCTGCAATTCCGCGTGCCCGAGCCGCAGGATGAGTGGTCGCTCTGCGGCCGGATGACCCCCGAGCCCGAGATGGCACTGGCCACCCCGCCAAGCGCAGCCACGCTGGCGCGCGCGTCCTGGCTCACCGACCCGCGCCCGTGGGATGGTGACCCGATTGAATGGCGCGTGCGGCAAATGCGGCCACCGGAAGGGCTCATCTGGCTGGCCGTGGCCTTCGACTTCTTCGCTCAGTTCGGCGCGCTGGGGCCCGTTTTCGGCGGTGGGGGAACGCTCGGGGACGCTTGGGGACCGGCGTCCTTCGGCGCCATGACGATAGTGCTTTTCACCGGGGGACTCCTGGCGTGGGCAGGCGCGCGGTTCTTCCTGGACACCCGGGAGCAACAGGATCTGGAGCTGCTCCTGACTTCCCCCATCGGCAGCCGGAATATTCTCGCCGGGCAATGGCGTGTGTTGCGCCAGGCGCTCAAGTGGCCCATAGCGTTGGTGCTGCTGCTCGCCGTGCCTTCGGCCATTTCCCTCATGTGGGATCTTTCCAGCGCATCCGGCGGTGAGATCTGGTCCGTCACGCCGACGTTCCTCATCGCCGTGAATCTTGCAGTGGAGGTGCTGGCCTTGTGCTGGGTAGGAATGTACTTCGGCCTGCGCGCGCGCAACAAGTTCGCCGCCATCGCTCAAACCGTCGGCTTGGTGCAACTGCTGCCGCTCGTGATGGCGGTCGGAATGACGACTTGCTGGGCGGTGGTGTCCGATCACTCGTTGTCGGCGATGAGTTCCCATCGCCGCATGCCCGCCGTGATCCCGGCGTTGCTGTTCTTCCTGGTTAAGAACGTGGTGCTCACGTTCTGGGCGTATTTCCGCCTGCGACGGGATTTGCGCCTGGGGCGAGAAGGCAAAGGCCTGGATAAGTCCGCTCGCTCCTCCCCCGTCCTCCAGCCAGCTTAAGGCTCGGCGCTCGAAGCTGGTTCAGAAGCCCAAGGCCCCAACGTTCAAAACTCCCCCAAGTCCAGAGGATCTTCCCCTTAGTACTCTTGGACATAGGTTCGATGACGTAACCCGAGCCAAACTGTTGTAGCGCCGACTCGTAGTGGGCAGGCGCACTGAGGATTCCGGCCGCCCGCCCCGTTTCCCGGGCTCGCCGAGTGTAAGTCGGGGATACGGCACAGGCTGTAAATCTGCACTCCAAGGCTTTCGGGCAGAGGAGTGCCCTGCCGCCGCTCCCGATCCTGTGCCTGTCCTCGCCGGAACCTCTCCGTAGCCCCTCCGTAGCACCTCTTATCGCCGATAAGAGGTGCTACGGAGGGGCTAGCGAGGGGCTAGCGAGGGGCTGCGGCGGGGTGGTGGCGGCAAGCCGTTGGGAAGCTACGCAGCGACAGGATGTTGCAAATGTGAGGCACGCGTGGGTCGGGACGGGTTCCAGATCGCGCCCGACGGCCTTGGGGCTGGGAAGGCGGCTCAAAGGCAGGAGCGCTAGTCATCTGTGCAAGCAGGTGTCGTTGAGGCACTTACGCATTGTGGCAGGCAATGCGGATAGGTCGTCAAATTCGTGCCCAAGGCCCCTTAGGCCCGTTCCATATACTTACCTGTCCGAGTATCCACCTTGATCTTCTCGCCCGTCTTGATGAAGAGAGGGGCCTGAACGGTGATGCCGGTTTCCAGCACCACGGCTTTCTGGACGTTGTTGGCCGAGTCGCCGCGAATGCCTTCCGGCGCGTTCGCCACCTTCAAAATCACGCTCGACGGCAGTTCGACCGTCACGGCCTTGTCCTCAACAAAGGTCACAGTCACCACCGCATTTTCCACCAGGTAGTTCTTGGCGTCGCCGATGATCTCCGGCGCGACCGTAACGGTTTCGTAGGTCTCGGGATCGGAGAAAACATAGTCTTCGCCGTCCTTGTAGCTGAAATCCATCTTGCGCGTCATCATGGGCACCACGTCAATTTTCTCCGTGGAACTGAAGCGCACGTCGGAGGACCTGCCGCTGCGGATGCTCCGGAGGGTCGCCTGGACGAAGGCCCGCAAGTTGCCGGGCGTGCGGTGCTGGCTGTCCAACACCACACAGATGTCGCCGTTGTAATTAATCGCCATGCCGCGGCGAAGATCATTTGCTGTTGCCATATCTAGTAGAACAAATTCAAGTGCGCGTCCCAGCGGACGCGCCGGGAGCCGTGCAAATTAGCGAATCCCCGCCTGGAAGCAAGCTCTCTTCTGGCTCACTTCGCTTCGAGACGCAAGCTGACGTCCTGCTTGGTGGCCACGGCCTGGGTCTGACCGCCGGCATCCATGGTCAGGTTCTGCTCGGTGTGAAGCTCAGTCGTCCGCTCTGCCGGCAGGAGTTGGCCCAGATCGAACTTCGTGTTTACCGTCCCCTTGCCGGCGAAGTTCGTGAGCTTGAGCTTCATCCCTGGCATCTGAGGGTTCTCGATCTTTTGGTTCGAGGCGCTTTGGGCGACAGCGCTTTTGACCACCATACGCTCGCCCTCAACGGACACCAGCTCGCAGGTGGCTGTCTGATCAAGGGTCACGCCTTGCGATTTGATGGATTCCTTCACCTCCCATTTGGCGCCGGCGCCGAGGGATTCCTTGGGCAGGGAAACGCTGACGTTGGCAAAAGCGTCCTTCATTTGGGCCACGAGCTGGCGGGTTTGGGGGCTGATGCTGGCGGGGAGCTTGAACTCGAACCCCTTACTCTGGCCGCGGCTGGACAAGGTGCCTGTGCCCGAAAGGCCCTGCATGCCGGCGAGCGCGGCTTTGAGGGCTTCGACGACCTGAGGCAGAGCCCCCGGTTCGTCCGCGACACCCGCCTCTTTGATAACCACCTGGTAGATGATGTCCCCTGCATCAGAGACGCTCTGGATGGTGGTTTCGTAGGCCATCTTGATGATCGGCGCCTTTACGGTCTGGCTCGGCATCCCACCCATCGTGGTGTCTATGGTGGTTTTCAGCGTAAAAGTCGCTGTCTGCTTGTCGCCCGGTTTGGGGTGCAAGCGCAGCTCTTTGCGCGGCTCGGCTCCGGCCTCGATCACCTTGGTGTGTTCCTCGGAGGTCGTGGCGGCTGGCTTGGCTGCGGGTTGGGACTCTGTTGTGCCGGCGGGAACGTTGGTGTTGGCTGGCGAGGAGGGCGGAGCGGATACAGCCGCAACCTGGTCAGCGAGGTACTTGAAGCGGTAGGCGACCAATTTGGGATTCCAATCCCGGTGGTCCCTTTCAAAGCCCTGCAATGCGGCCTGCGCTTCCCGATACTTGGCCAGAGCTTGATCGGCTTGGCCCTTGGCTTGCAAGGCGTCCCCTTGCTCGATGGTGCCGTAGATGCGCAAGTATTGGTCGTCCGCCGTTTCACCCAAGGCTGGCCGCGAAGCCAGAAGCAGGACCAGGATGATCGGGCCGCAAACCCTTGCCATAGTAAGCGGCCAGCAGGTGGTGGAACTCACGCTGCGGCGACCCGTTCGGCTCTTATTCATGCACATGAATCGAAGGCTAAATGCCGCTGGAGTAAGGTCAACCGAAAAGGAACCTGGCTTTTGCGCCAGGTTCAGTTCGGAATCTGCGCCGCCCGATAAAACCGGGAGGAAAATGCGTACGCAATGTAGTCGGTAAACTCAAATGCGCCGGTCGCATCGCTTGTGCTGCTGCCGAGGAGACTCCAGGACACGAGGTCCTCAGTGACGAAAATGTTAAACGTACTCCCTGCCTGGCCTGTTCCGCTCACCACCATGCTCCCGTCAGGCGATTGCGCAATTTGCAGCCTCAGGGGCGGCGGGGCATAGCCCACATCCTGCAAACGGTAAAAGCGGGCCGGCTGGCTGTTGCTTGCCGTATCGGTGAACGTCATGTTGCCTGTGCTGTCCGGGTAAATGGTGCCTAGCGATGTCCAGGCCGGCATCGCCAGGTTCCCGGTTGCAAGGACGGCATAAGCGTGGGCCACCTGCCCGCTCGCACTCAGCACCATATTGCCCCCGGGCGTCAAGCTAAGCTTCAGGCTTGGCCGCACAATCGAGGTATCCACCTCGGATAGAACGTAGTTGGGATACATGTCCAGGGTGCTTGGAGGCTCCAGAATCTGCAACGTGCCAGACGGTCCGATCGTCCCGGTTCCGAGGACTGTCCATTGGAGTTGGTCGGGCGAGCCAAGCACCTCGTAGGTCTTCCCCGCCGGGCCAGTGATTTCGAAGGCGTCCTGTCCATCAGACAGCACGGCAATGTTTATCGTCAGGGGGAGGACCGGCACTTTATAACGCTGCTCGTCCGAGAATTCGCCCACCATGTATCCTGCACTGCCATAGGCGCCGACGGCGAAGTAATAGGTAACGCCTTGCACCAGGCCCGTTATGGTGCAAACAAAGCTCCCGTCGGTCTGGACGCTGTTGGTGTATTGGTAGCTGGATGTTCCATAATACACGCTGTAGCCACCACCATTGGTGGGCGGACTTTCATCCCAGAACAACAGGTCTCCCTCGGGCATAAGGACAGCCGTCACTTGCGCCACCGGCCCGGATGTCGGAACGAAGCCCGCCGTTGTATAGCTAACCTCATCCGCAGGCGCGGCTATCGGCCCGTTGGTGTCACAGGGCGCCACGGCGAAGAAGTAGGTCGTGCCCGGCGCCAGGCCCGACAGGGTGCAGGCAAACCCGGGGCTGGTTTGGACACTGCTGGAATAGTTGCCGCTGGATGTGCCGTAATACACAGTATAACCGACGACGCCGGGGGCCAGGTTCTCAGGCCACGTCAGCACGTAATCGTCCGGCAGGATGGTAGCCTGCACCAGCACCGGCGCTCCGACGACGATCGGCGCTATGTAGCTGATTTCGTCTGAGTAGCTGAGTTCGTTCCCGTCGGCATCAAGCGCGGCTATCTCAAAGTAATTGGTCACTCCTCCCACCAGTCCGGTTATCGTGTAGGAGAATTGGAGGCCGGTCGGGACGATCTGCGTGTAATCCTGACTGGCGGGCCCATAGTACACCAAAAATCCTGCAACCTCGGGGTCCCCATCGTCATCCCATGCCAGCGTGAGGCTGCTTTGGCCCGGCAGCGAGGTGCAGTAGAACAGGGCAAGCAGCAAGCTCGGAAGCAACAACGCCCACGGGCGGGAAAGCGAACCCGCAGATAAAATACACCCCTCCCGCTCACGCCGGTGCTTGCGAACCGGCGCGGCGACGGCCTTCACTTTCGACTCTATTGCCGACTCTGCGTTAAACTGCCTGACCAACATCCCTATAACCAACATTTGTTCTCCACCCGCCTGAGCGTCATGGTGCTTTGCCCCCATGGCCGCAAACACCAAAACAGGCAGATTACACAATATCCGGCGACGGCAAGCAACCCTTGATTCGGCGGGGAGCTTGAGGAAATTCCTTGGGTGGTCCTGCCTTGACTCCGACTGGGCCGAAACCTTCGATCCCGGGTCCCACAGCCCGGTACAGCTGGTTTCCGTAGTTTTTCCGACAGGCGTTCCGTAAAGACCGGATTGTCGCTCCGAACCTCGCGGGTGCATGCTCTACCCCGGTGCGGCACGGCCGTGGTGCCGGATGCCTGTGGTGGTGTGGAAAATGAGATCCTGATGAAAATAGCAATCGTCGGCCTAGGTTATGTCGGTCTCCCGCTGTCTTTCCAGTTTGCCCGGAGTGGTGTCTCCGTGCTCGGGTTGGACATTGACACCGCGAAGGTGGACTCGCTCAACCAGGGGAGAAGCTACATCAAGCACCTTCCCGATGAGCTTATCGCCGAGGTCATAAAAGGCGGGGCTTTTTCGGCCTCGAGCGACTTCAGCCGAATCCGCGAGGTCGAAGCGGTGGTCATTTGTGTGCCGACGCCGTTGAACAAGAACCGCGAGCCCGACATATCCTATATCCTCGATACCGGCCGGAGCGTTGCCCGCTACCTCAGGAAGGGCATGCTCGTGGTGCTGGAATCCACCTCCTATCCCGGCACGACCGATGAAGACCTGCGGGCGGTGCTCCAGATCGGTTCCGGGCTGGAAGCCGGACGCGATTTCCACCTGGCCTTTTCGCCTGAGCGCGAGGACCCCGGCAACCCCGACAGCAAAGTGGCCATCATCCCCAAGGTTGTGGGCGGCTTCACCCCCGCCTGCTTGGAAAAGGCCGTGGCCCTCTATTCAAAGGCAGTCAAGACCGTCGTGCCGGTTTCATCGTGCCGCGTGGCGGAGGCGACCAAGTTGCTGGAGAACACCTTCCGCAGCATCAACATCGCACTGGTGAACGAGCTCAAAGTGGTTTACAGCGCCATGGGCATTGACATTTGGGAGGTCATCAACGCCGCCCGCACCAAGCCGTTTGGGTTCATGCCCTTCTACCCGGGGCCGGGCCTCGGCGGCCATTGCATCCCCATAGATCCCTTTTACCTCACCTGGAAGGCCCGCGAATACGGGCAGCACACCCGGTTCATTGAGTTGGCGGGCGAGATCAACACCTCGATGCCCTCCTACGTGGTGCACCGCGTCGCTGACGCGCTCAACGAGCGGCAAAAGGCCGTCAAAGGCAGCTCCATCCTGGTGCTCGGCCTCGCCTACAAGCCCAATGTGGATGATGAGCGGGAGTCGCCCAGTTACGCGCTTATGGAGATGTTGAGCGAGCGCGGGGCCAAGGTGGCCTATTACGACCCTTACGTGCCGGTCATCCGCCCTACTCGCGAGCACGCTCACTGGGCGGGCACCAAATCGGTTGCCTGGGACCGTGAAACGGTTTCCAGCTACGACCTGGCGCTCATTGCCACCAATCACGCCTGCGTGAACTACCAGGAGCTGGCCGAGTGGGCCGGCTGCATCGTGGATACGCGCAACGCGATGGTCGGCGTCCCCACGCGCCCGGGCCAGGTCTCCAAGGCCTGATACGACGCTGCTTGCTAATGTGTGGGTTGGCCGAAGGGGGCGCATCTGGACACCACCACCGTAGCGCAGGTTTCCAAACCTGCTGTATCGCCGACTTCCCAGTCGGCGGGCCTTCGGCTGCCGCGCGCGCTGCGGGTTTGGAAACCCGCGATACAGCAGGTTTGGAAACCTGCGCTACGTTAGGCGCCGGTCGGTGGCAGTGATGAGATGCGCCCGGCCGAAGGAGACGCGCCTCATTCTTGTCGCTCTGTCCGCCCCGGGCGGGGAAACCCCCTCCATGCCGCGCGTCCAGCTCCCCGGCCTTAAGCCGACTCACAAGCTCGTCCAGGCCTACTACGCCGCCCTCTCCCAGTTCGATCAGCACCACGTCACCCGCGAAACCGCCGTCCGCCACCCCTTCCTTGACCTCCTCCGCGCCGCTGCCGGCCAGCGCGGCTGGTCCCTCGAACCCGAATTCCCCATGCAGGGCAACCGCGGCAACCGCATCGTCGTGGACGCCGCCCTGCGCGACGCCTTCTGGCGCGTCCACGGCTATCCGCGAATTCCGCCATGAACTTGATCCCAATGTTTGGCCAGGGGCATTAGAAACCGCAACCCGAGACAGAAGCGGCTGTTATAAGACTACCTGAAAAATAGTTCTTGCACTCTCCACCGGCTTGATGATAACCTGAGCTTGTTCAGGACGAAGTCTCAACTAAAGCGGTTGGCGGCTTTCCGTTCCTGGGCGAACTCGGAGGCGTGAGGCAAAGGCGACACGCGGGCACGGAAGTTCGACGCGGAGCTGGGCGGTTTCAAACTCCGCTTCCCTCAAGGGGAGGCTGCATATCTGAACGGTCCCACCCTTTGGCCAAGGCCTGCGGCTCGAACTTGCTTCGCGCGGGCATCTTCCTGGTTCCAACCACGGTCAAGGCCGCTGACCCGGCGGCTCGGGCTGCACCTCAACAAACCAAACACTCAACAAGCAAAGGCATAACTATGACAGTTCAGATTCATCTCGCCCCGACGGGGCCAAACCAAAACTCAATCCGATTCCCTTCAGCCCGGCGTCGGCTCTGGCTACCGCTCCTGGTTGCCTGGTGCGGTTTTGCCGCTTCGGCGCTTGCTTTTCAGTGGGGGATCTCAACGCCACAGGCACTCAATTTGGACTTTGGCGAATTCTACCAAATCGTGCATGGCAGCAGCAACGCGGTGGCGGTCTTCTACCAAGAAGGCACATATCCCCCTCCCGATGCGATAATGTACTCAACCTTCAGCCCAAACACGGGCTGGACTGGAGGCGGTGCGGCGCTCATTGGGACGGAGCCCGGTCCCGGTTTGACGGGCAGTTATACGGACCCCGGCAGGCTCTTCGATGCCTCTATGAACAGCCGTAACGATTTTATAATTGCGGGTGTACTTTGCACTATTACAAATGGCGTCCCCACGCTCGTAACCACGAACACGTTACAGGCATTCATGGTCATCGGAGGTGTGCAGAGTTCATTTCAACTGACGGGCCATGTGGGGCAAACGAACGTCTACAACGTCGGATGGACCGTTAAGGCCGTCATGAGTGGGAATGGTGACGCGATGGTGGCATACCAGTACCTTGACGTTACCAACCTCCTCGCCCGGGTTTATCACGGAGGCATTTGGCAGCCGGAGGTTGTCCTCGCCACGACGCAGGCGAAATCAGTGGCGGTCGCGGCAGATACGAACGGCAACTTCATCGTGGTGTGGAACCCGAGCGAAGTCGGTGAGTTGAATCAGATCTACTGCTGCCGCTATGTTAGCGGATCATGGCACGCAGCCGAGTTGGTCGGCCAGGGTGAAGGCGGGGCGGACGACCAGTTTCCGCAAGTGGGCATGTACGGTCAGGGTGGTGCTGTTGTAGCGTGGTGGCATAGCTTTACTAACAACGCAGGGATCGCCGGGCGGACCTTCGATGGCACTACGTGGTACCCTGTCCAGAGGCTCGACACCGGAACTGCGGTGGGGCTAGCGGGGCCTGGCCTCGCCGTCCAACCCGATGGCACGGCGATGGTCATCTTCAAGCAGGCAACGGCTCAGAGCGGCCCCATCTACGCCAACCGTTTGGCAACCGGAACGTGGAGCGGACCTGTGGAGATTGACTATGGCTACTACGGCGCGATTCTGGACGTTGACATGGACGGCTACGGCAATGCGGTAGCAGCCTTCCAGTATTCGACCTATTACATCTGGGTGGCCTACCAGGAAGGCTTGGGATGGCAAGGCTCCTCAGCCCAGGGTTTCAACTATGAGTCCGCTGATCCAACCTATTCTGGGCTGCTAACACAAGGGGGCAAGTGTGTCGCCCTCACTCCGAAAGAGGTGATCGGGATTTGGGAGGCTGACACCGGCTCATCTGGTGACCAAGTCGTTGTGAGCCAAGGCCTGAAGGACGTTCTTATCAACGGCTTCGCCGTGCAAACCCAAAGTCCGGTGGTGAACTTACAGGTCAACATGCCCTACAACAGCATTTGCGGCACTACGTCTCCCTACATGTACGAGCAAATGCACTTCAGTAATGATGGGACTAACTGGTCCGCGTGGGAACAATCCCCGACGAACTCACCTTATTATACCACTACGAAAACCAACTGGGATTTGACCAATCCGGCGTATGGGGGGACCTCGGCTACCGGCCTCAAGCGGGTTTACATCCAATTTCGCAACAACAATTGCACTTCCCTGGTGACAGACGACGAAATCCTCTATGTCGCGCCGACCACACTGGCAGTGAGTCCGACAGCATTGACACCAAACTGCACCGCGGGCCAGAATGCCGCCGCGCAGAGTTTTACGGTCTGGAATAGTGGCAGCGGTACGGTGAGCTACACAATCAGCGCGAGCACCAATTGGCTGAGCTGCACACCCACCGGCGGTTCAAACACCGGCGAGGTGGATACCATTGTGGTGAATTACACCACGGCGGGTTTGGCGGCGGGAACCTATAATGGGACGATCACCGTAACGGCGCCGGGGGCCGGCGGCTCGCCGCAGACCATTAACGTGACGGTGACGGTTAGCGCGACGCCACGGTTGGCGGTGTATCCGACGGCATTGGCGCCGCTTTGCACACAAGGCCAGAATGCAACCGCGCAGAGCTTTGTGGTCTGGAACAGTGGCGGCGGCACAGTGAACTACACCATCAGCGCGAGCACCAATTGGCTGAGCTGCACGCCCACCAGCGGTTCAAGCACCGGCGGGACTAACGCCATTGCGGTCAATTACACCACGGCGACTTTGGCGGCGGGAACTTACGCTGGGACTATCACGGTGACGGCGGCGGGGGTCAACGGCTCGCCGCAGATTATCAACGTGACGCTCAAAGTCGAGCCGGGGCTGCTGATCAACGTCGTCATCCGGAGCAATACCTTCGCCGCATCGTGGGTCGGCGGATCAGGGACATGGCTGGAGAAGTCGTTGCAGGTGACGGGCGGCAGTTGGGTAACTGTGCCCGGGTCCGAGGGTGTCAGCTCTATACAGGTACCCATGACGGGGTCCGCCGCCTTTTTCCGGGCGGCCACCACTACGCAAATGCCTGTCATCACTGAGCCACCCGTTAACCTCGCGGTGACACAGGGAAACCTGGCCGCTTTCTCAGTGGGGGCCGTTGGCGTTCCTGCCCCTTCTTATCAGTGGTGTTTCAATGGTGCGGGCCTCTCGGGGGCAACCGGCTCAACGTTCTCGATCAGCAGTTCGCAGCCTGCCAATGTGGGAGATTACACGGTCGTGGCCTCCGTTGGATCACTGTCGGTAACGAGCAGTGCCGCCACCTTGGTGCTCCTGCCTCCCTATGGGCATCTGACCTGGATTCCGGCGGGCACGTTCGTCATGGGCAGCCCGACCAACGAGGTGGGCCGACTTGCTGATGAGGGTCCTCAGACAACGGTGACCCTCACCCGAGGCTTTTGGATCGGAACCTACGATGTGACTCAGCTAGAGTACACTAACCTGATTGGCAGCAATCCGAGCGCATTCACGGATTCCCCGCAAGAACCGGTCGAATATCTGAGCTGGAATGATGCCACCAACTACTGCTACACTCTAACCCAGCGCGAGCAAGCTGCCGGGCGCATTCCGGCCAACTACCAATATCGGCTGCCGACGGAAGCGGAGTGGGAGTATGCCTGCCGCGCCGGAACCACGACGAGGTTTAGTTATGGAGATGACCCTGGCTATACCAACCTGGGCGCTTATGCGTGGTACACTAACAATAGCGGAATGACGACGCATCCGGTGGGTCAGAAGCTGCCTAACCCGTGGGGATTGTACGATATGCATGGAAATGTTTGGGAGTGGTGTCAGGACTGGCTTGCCACATACCCGGGAGGCAGTGTTACCAATCCTGTGGTGAACCCACCGACTGGGGCCTACCCGATCGTGCGTGGCGGCAGCTACTACTTCGGCGGCGCGTACTGCCGTTCGGCCATGCGTAATGCCATGGCTGATCCGAACGGAACGCGTTACGACGTCGGCCTGCGGGAGGTGTTGGGGCGAACCGGGCCTTGAGCAGATAGACCAGGTCCACGGGCCGCTCATAGCGCCTATCGAACCCGGCCTTGCTTTGCCGCACCTCGAAGAGCGGGCGCGCGGTGTGGGATTGAACTGCCGTCAGGCCCGTCCGCTCAAGATCGGCTGCTTCAGCGTGAGCGGAGCCTCGTATGTAGAATTGCGGACCCGAATTCCTTGGACGCAATTCGGCGGCATGAACGGCTTCGCTGCCTACAACGGCACCAAACTGTCGTTCAAAATGACGGGGCGCTCAACGTCCGCGATGAACAGACGGACAATCTGCTCTGGGCCTGGGAAGTACCGACTGCGGACTTGAGCGACACGATCATCGTGACCGATTCCCATTTGTTGGTCGAGAAACGGGTCAGCCATAGGTCGCTCCGATAACGGCGCTTTATCGCACTCACCTCTCGGCAGCAGGAAACCCGGCGCATGTCGCTCGACTGGCTGCGAGTGGAATACGCCATCGAAAAGCCCAGCAACAAGCTTCTCGCCCTGACCGAGTTGGACCCCAACACATGGGTCAGCGAGGTGAAGCGTATCCGCGGGAAGAAGCAGCCGCTGTCCCCCACCGGCCTGGGCTGGATGATTCAATCCCCTCGGGATTGGGATGGCCGGAAATGCATGCCTTCCTTCTGTCAAAGAGGCCGTGCTCCGTAATCGGGGGTCCCAGGTGATCAGCGGACTCCCGGTTCTATAGCGCGGGCGTGGCGGACTTCCTTGCTGACCTCGGCCGGCATGTCGAAGACCGAATCCGGGGTGGTGTCCCATTCCACCTTGGTGACACTCACCTTCTGGGGGTCGCCGGCGACCCTATGACTCTCATGCGCGGGCAGCATCCAGTCGCCGAAGCGGCGATAATCCTCGAAAGTCGCCAGCAGCTTGAGCGCGCCGCCGCTCCGCTCGTCGTCGGTGCGCCGCTCCCGCAAGAAGCCCGTTTCCACGTCGTAGAACTCATCGAACACCTCGCCGTTTTGGCGAACCAGCAGCAGTTCATAGCACTCGTGGCCGTCCACCTTGAGGGTCCCGAGCGTATCCATGCTCCGGAAACCCTCGGGCGCATGGAGATCGGCCAGGAACTCTCTCTCGAGCAGCTTTTGCGCGAGGTCCTTCCCGGCGGCGAAGCTGATGTTCGTGCCGTCTGCCCTCCAGTAATGGTCCCCGTCACATCCTTCGCGATACAGGCTTTTCGGCGTGGGCAGGGTCAGGGCAAATCGGTTTGGCGGCGCCAGGAAGACCTCGATCGTGTTGGTGAAACCATTGGCGCCGGGAGACTGAAACTGGCCGGAGAGATGGAGCGAGGTGTGCTTGCGCAAGGCCTCGTCGCCGCCGCTGGCCTTGACGTGTCTCTCGATCACCTCTCGCGCGGGCATCGTGGCGGGTTTCAACAGCGACACCGGTGGCGGGGCGGACTTAAACTTGGATGCGGGCACCCGCACGTTTGGGGTGTCGGTGCTGACCTCGAGGGCCTTTATCGAGTAGTGCTGATCGGCCACCTGCAGGTCAATTCGGAACGGCAGTTTAAGCCCCTGGCCCACCGGCCGGAAATCCGAGTAGGTCGTCTGGACATTGGCCAGCACGTCCCCCGTGTCGAATGGATAGATCGTCCCGGCGAGCAACCCGCTCTTGACGTCGTAATATTCGAACGCGTGCTCGCCGAACGGGAACACGATCAACACCCGGTAGCAGTCGTGGCCGGCGAATCGCTCGGTGTCCAGCGTTCGGGCCAGGTGGAAGTTGCGGCCGAAGCAGAGCGGCGAGAACTTGTCCAGCAAGCCGCGGAAGAAAGCCTGGTCCGTGGGTTCCATCGCCTCCACATCGCGGTCGAAATCCACCGTCCAGCCGTTGGTCCCATCGTAGCCAGCCTCCGCCTCGCGTTTGGCGAAGAACGGCACTTTGAGAAACCCAAAGAACGCATGGTGATATCGAAACTGGCAAAAGAACCGGTCGGGTGCCTGGAAGAGGAAATCTATGGGAGCCTGCGCTTTGAGGAACGGCAGGCCGACTTCGCCTTTGAACACCACGCTCTGGGCCTGTCGCAAGGCGGCGGCCCCGCCAATGGCCTCTATATGGCGCTGCAAGAGCGCCTCGGGAGTGGGGAGTTCCGGCGTCGCAGCCCGGAGTCCCGCCGAGATCAGAGCCAATGCTATGAACGGGCTCAGAGCCAGCCGGGAGGCCCTGCCGACAAGGTAAGTGCGTATCGTATCAATGCCGCCACGAAGCAACCAAGCGCCGGACCGCGAGCCGTCCCCGGCTCGCAGTGGTGTGCAAGCAACTCTCCCTATCTCTCCGTTACCTGCTGCGAGCCTGGGACGGCTCGCGGTCCGGCCGGCGTATGGAGACGTGCCCGTGAGGCGACGAGTTAAGCGTCGGGGCTTGGCTTCGGTCAGCATCATCTTCATTCTTCAGGTTCCGATACTTTGGCACCACGGCAAGTCCCGCAACGCTATAATCCGCATTTCACCTCCGCCTAATGCTCAGCCTGTCCGGCCCTGTAAGCATGGGCAAGCCATGAAATCGCCTTCGGCTAGCCGCGAAAGGGACCGAAGCTCAGCCGTAACCATGCAGTGAAAGTTGGGGAGCACACGCGCCCCCGCGTGTGCCGACCGGCGCCCTCGCCGGTCGGACCGATGGGCGCTTCACTCACTAAACGGTGACCGATTCCAAGGCTGCGCGGTCGCCGGCGAGGGCGCCGACGACTGCACACGCGGGCGCGCGCGCTCCCCATCGCAACTGCATGGTTACGGCTACTGGTTGCGGAGGAACATCTTCCCGGGCAACTGACGGACCAGCCGTTTCATCTCCAGGCTCAGCAGCGCGACGGACACTGCGGAGCTGGGCAGCCCACTCTTGCGGATAACGTCGTCAATGCCGATCTCCTCGTGGCTCAGGTGGTCATAGACCTTCTGCTCGTGCTCGCCTAGCTCCAGCGCGGGCAGGACCCCGGTCTGGCTGGGGGACGGCAGGCGATTACTGGGCGGGAAGAGATACTCGAATTCACTGAGGATGTCTTCGGCGCCCTCGCAGAGCTTGGCGCCCTTCTTGATGAGGTCGTGGCAGCCTTTGCTGCGAGGCGAGTCTATGCGCCCCGGCACGGCAAAGACCTGGCGGCCATATTCCGTGGCGAAGTTGGCGGTGATGAGGGCGCCGCTGGTAAGGTTGGCCTCGACGACCACCGTGCCGAGTGTCATGCCGGCGACGATGCGGTTACGGATCGGGAAGGATTGCTTGTCGGCCGGGCGGTTGAAGGGGAACTGCGTGATCAGCGCTCCGTTGGCGGCGATCTGCTCGAACAACTTCACGTTCTCGGGCGGAGTGACCAGGTTGATGCCGGTGCCCAACACGGCGATGGTCCGGCCCTTGCCGCTCAATGCGCCTTGATGGGCGGCGGTATCAATGCCGCGGGCGCCGCCGCTGACTACCGTGATGCCGAGATAGGCGAGCTGATAGGCGAGCTTGCGGGCGGTTTCGATGCCGTAGTGCGTGGTCATGCGCGACCCGACCATGGCAACGGCGTTCTTGTCCTTGGCGCTCAGCCCGCCTTTGACGTAGAGGACGACCGGCGGGTCGTATATCTGCCGCAACGACTCGGGATACTCGGGGTCGGATTGTGTCACCACGTGGCAGCCGAACTCGGCGATACGCTTGAGCTCCGCACTCAGGTCAGTGGTTTGCTCCCAGCGGGCGATCGCTTCCGCCGTGTCCTCGCCGATGCCGCGCACTTGCAGCAATTGCGATTTGGACGCGCGCAGGATGGCGGGCGCATCCCCGAAATGTTCGAGCAACTGCCGCACCCGGACCGGGCCGACATGCTCGATCAAATTCAGCGCCACCAGGGCTTCCCGCGGCTCCATGCGAGGGGGATAGCGGGTTTGCTGGCGACACGCAAGGGGAAATCCGACGGTGGGCGGGCGCGGGCGCACCGGCGGCGCGTCCTTGGCGAGACCGGCGTCGAGCTGGATACAGGCCCCGGCTAGGTTGGGCGCTGCTTGATTTCCAGGAAGCCGTGCAGTTGCCGGATGCGAGTAGGGTGCCGCATTTTGCGCAGGGCCTTGGCCTCGATCTGGCGGATGCGCTCCCGAGTGACAGTGAATTGCCGGCCGACCTCCTCCAGCGTGCGCGAATAGCCGTCGCCGAGGCCGAAGCGCAATTCCAGGACCTTCTGCTCGCGCTGGCTCAGGCTGGCGAGCACCGAGCTGAGCTTGTCCTTAAGCAGGCTGAAGCTCGTGACCTCGGAGGGGCTTTCGCTGGTCTTGTCCTCCAGGAAGTCACCGAAGGTGGTTTCTTCGCTGTCGCCGACCGTGGACTGCAGCGAGATAGGCTGCTGTGACATCTTGAGCACCGCATGCACGCGCGAGACTGGCTGTTCCATCTCATCGGCGATCTCCTCCGGGGAGGGCTCGCGGCCCAGATCCTGAAGCAGGCGCTTTTGCGTGCGCATGAGCTTGTTGATCGCGTCAATCATGTGCACGGGGATACGGATGGTGCGGGCCTGGTCGGCGATCGAGCGCGTAATGGCCTGGCGAATCCACCAGGTCGCATAAGTGGAGAACTTATAGCCGCGGCGGTATTCGAACTTCTCCACCGCCTTCATCAGGCCGACATTGCCTTCCTGCACCAGGTCGAGGAAGGAAAGACCACGATTGGTGTATTTCTTGGCAATGGAGATGACCAGGCGCAGGTTGGCCTCAACCATCTCGGTCTTGGCCTGGACCGCCAGGGCGGAGAACTGTTTCAACCGCTCGCACGCCTTGAGGCACTCCGTCCACGGCAACCGCATAAAGGTCTCCAGCGCCTGGATCTTGCGCCGCTCGGCATCAATCGCCGGCTGCGACTGGGGATTGTGCTGTTCTTCGAGTGCCTCGATCAGCCGCTGGCCCGCCAGGATTTTGTCGCGCACATTTTCCGCGACCAGCGCCATCTCATCCGTCACCCTCTGTTTGTAGTAGAACTCATCGAACGTCTTCTGGAGCCTGCAGTCCAGCCTCCGGAGGCGGGCATAAAGCCGGTCGCGTGCGGGGCCAGCGGCGTGCGCCTGCCATTGGGCGTATCGCTTATCAACCTGCTGATCGGCGGCGCGGACCACACGGATCAACTTGCGGAGCGCTTTCAGATGCTGCTCGCGCGTCTCTACCTTCTTGTCGAGCACGACGCGGTCGAACCGCTCCTTGGGCGGGACCGACAGGAGCTTTTCGGCCAGCGCGATGTGCTCCTTGGCGGTGAACCCAAAGCCGCAGACGATGAGCTTGACCTCGTGCTCGGCGGCTTCGATGCGCTTGGAGATTTCGACCTCCTGCTCGCGCGTCAGCAACGGGACCTGGCCCATTTGCTTCAGATACATGCGCACCGGATCGTCCAGGATGTCGAGCCGGCCTTTCTCGTCTTCCCCTTCGGAATCGGGTTGTTTGATGCGGTCCACCTCCGCCTGGTCCACAATCTCGACCTCGAGGCTGCGCAGCTTGACGTAGATATCGTCCAATTCCTCCGGCGGCGCGGGCGTATCCGGCAGCGCCTCATTGATGTCGTTGTAGGTCAGGTAGCCTTGTTCCTGAGCGAGGCGGACCAATTCCTTGACCGTGAGCGCGACATCAATGCGCGTCTGCCCGTTCGACGGAGCCTTGCCCAGCCCGGCGGGGACTTCGGGTGGATCTGCGGCGGTGGAGCGGGGCCTTCGGCGCGTGGGTTTGCCGGAGGACTCAGAGGCCGGCAGCGTCGGCTCGGAGTCGTTAATATGCGCGGCGGACCGGGTGACCTTCGATTTGCCCATAAGACTTCAATGACTCATCATCGCGCTACGACGAACATCAAGGGCGCAATATCGGAGGCGCCTCGAACCGAGTCAAGCGGGTAGAGGCGCCGGTAGAGGCGCTCGAGCAAAAGGTGTCTTCCGTTATTTGCCCGATCGAGTGTCGGCGGGCACGGCCGGTGCCGGGATATAGATAATTCGCTCCGGTTGGGTTGGCAGATAGGCGTTGCGCTGCGGAATCATCGTACGGTCGAACTTCGCGTAGTCCTTGATCGCGCCACAACGTGGCCGACGTGCAAGGATTTGCGGAGAATGCCGCGGCCGCTTGGGTTCGAGTCGCTGAATCTGCCCGAGCCGTAGCCAACGCCGTGCGTGGCTACGACGCCTTAAGCGCGGCTGCAGGCGTCATTTTGTCATGAATCACCGCGCGGAACGCAGCCAAAGCCCGCGTCGGGTCCGGGGCCCCCCAAACATTGCGGCCGATGGTCGCCCCGCCCGCGCCGGACTTGACTACCTTGGCCATCATCTCCAGGGCGCTCTGCAAGGTGTCGCAGCGCGGTCCGCCCGCCGCCACGACCGGCACCGGGCTGCACGCGACGATCTGTCCGTAAGAAGCGGCATCGCCCGTGAACGGGACCTTGATCACGTCGGCACCGCATTCGATGCCGCAGCGCACCGCCCAGGCGATGTTCTCCGGGTCATGGACAATCACCGCGCCTTTTGAGAAGTCGCGAGGGTAGATGTGCGAGATCACCGGCAAGCCGATGCGGTCCGCTTCTTCCACCATCGTGGAGAGAATCTTCAGGAACTTCCCTTCGTTGGGGCCGCGCACGCCGAGCGAGACCGCGATGGCGTCCGCGCCGAGGCGCAGCACCTCCTCAGGGCGGGCCAGGTTTTCGATAGTGGCATCGTCCGCCGTGAAGCATACGGATTGGATGATCAGCGGCACGCGGCCCGCATAAGGCTCCCAGGCGCTCTTGGCCGTGCCCTTGAGCATAGTGATGGCGTCGGGTTTGCCCGCGACAAGCTTGCGGATGGTTTCCGGCAGGTTCACGAGTCCCTCGGGCAGGCCCTTCTGGTAGCCGACGAAATGATCAACGGCCACCGAGCAGAGGCGCTGGGAGGGATGCGAGAACAGGCGGTTAAGGCGGATTCGCTTCGCTAAGTCCATAAGACGGTTCTATTGGATCTGGAACGATGTGCTGGCGGATTTCAGCCCCGGTGAGCTTGCCGTAACCTGAAGCACTCCCGGCTTTGAACCCGCGCTCACGACGGCAATGCAGTGAGCGTGGAAGGCCTTTCGATTATTGGCTTTGTCCGTGTCGTGATCGCTGGGGTCCCCGTTGCCCACGCCCAGAATCCGGCCGTCCCCGGTGAGCTGGAATGTAACGCGGTTATTGGCATTGGGCACGATGCGGCCCTCGGCGTCCAGAATGGAAACCGGCACGACGACCGCGTCCTCGCCGTCGGCCTGGAGCGTTGTCCGGGCGGGCGAGAGCACGATGCGGGCGGGGGCTCCGGCGGTTTCCACTGTGTCCGTGGCCACCACATTGCCGTTGTTGTAGGCCTTGGCCACCAGTTTCCCGGGCTCATAGGGGACCTCCCATTCCACGTGCGTGTCCTTGGGCAAGTTCCGCAGGCCCAGGCTCTTCCCGTTAAGGAATAGCTCGACCTGTCCCGCATTGCTGAAGGCCAGCACTCGGATGTTCTGTCCTTCCTTGCCGGGCCAATTCCAGCCATCCGGCAGCAGGTGCACCATTGGCTGGTCCGACCAGCAGGATTCGAAGTAGTAGCATTTGTCCTTCGGGAAGCCGCACACGTCCAGCAAGCCGGTGTTGTTGCTGATGTCCGGCCAGCCGTAGGGGTTGGGTTCGCCCTTGTAGTCGAAGCCCGTCCAGGTGAACGTGCCGCACATGAAGGGGCGCTTCGTGACGGGCACCCAGTTCTTCTCAGACAGGTTGTAGCAACTGCGCAGGCCGTTGGTGCTGTCGTCCACATATTCCCCGCGCGTGGTCTTGTCGTTGGTGTCCTCGCTGCCGAACATGGGTTTGTCCGGGTGCGCCTTGTGGATGTCGTCGTAGCGCGGCACGCTGTAATTGACCCCAATGAGGTCCTCCACGTCCGCGATGCCCGGCTTAAGAAAGCCGCTGTTCATCGCGCACGTGACGGGGCGGGTCTGGTCATACCGATGCACCACGTCCTTCATCGCTGAAAAGATCTGGGCGCCTTCCGGCGTGCCTTGCAATCCCTCCTCGTTGCACATGGACCACATGATGATGCTGGGATGGTTGCGGTCGCGCTGGATCATGGCAGCCAGGTCGGAGAGGTTCGTGTGCGTGGTCCCCTTCGGGCTGTGATGCGCATAGCAGTCGCCCAGGTGCCGGTTCTCGTCCATTACCAGCATTCCCAGCCGGTCGCAGGCATCGAGCAGCGCGACGCTGGGCGGGTTGTGGGCGGTTCGCCAGGCATTGCAGCCCATCTTCTTCAACTGGCTGACCCGCCACGGCTGCAGGCTGTCAGGCACGGCAATGCCGACCCCCGCGAAATCCTGGTGGCTGGCCGTGCCGCAAATCTCAATGTGCCGCCCGTTGAGGAAGAAGCCTTTATCCGCGTCGTAGCGAATCGTCCGGATGCCAAAGGTAGTGGTGGTCGCATCAACCGGCTGCCCATCCCGCAGAATCGTAGTCTGGAGCTGATAGAGGTGGGGGGATTCCGGCGACCATAGTCGCGGATGCTGCACGACCGCGTGCTGGACTAGCTCGTGCTCGCCTTGAGCGGGAATGACCTGCGCTTCCTTGAGTGTGTTGAGTAGCTTCCCATCCGGCCCGATGATCTCAGATACGACCTCGCACTGCGCCGACGCCGCGCCATCGTTCCTGACCATCGTCTTAACCGTAAGGTCGGCATCGGCGTTTGGGTTGCCCTCGGGAAGCTCGGAGATGACGTGGGTGCCCCAGGTCGCCACATGCAACGGGTCCTTCGCCGTATAATAGACGTGCCGGTAAATGCCACCGCCCTCATACCACCAACCCTCGAACTGCCGCGGGTCCACTCGCACCGTGATTACGTTCTCGCTCCCGCATCGGGCACCCTTGGTGATGTCGAATTGAAATGGCGTATAGCCGCTCAGATGGCTCCCGAGGAACTGCCCATTCAGCCAGACCTGGCTGTCGCGGAATACGCCCTCAAACTCCACTCGCAGGGCTTTGCCTGCATCAGCCTGGGGAATGAAGAAGTGCTTGCGGTACCAGGCCATCTGGACCGGCAGGTATCCATGGCTTCGATCATTGGTGGAACTGTAGTGGCCGCTTGCGTCCAGCACGTAATCATGGGGCAGATGAACCCGCTGCCATTGCCCATCATCGTAGTTGGCCGAGACGACCTCGTTGCTGGAAAGCACGTCGCCCTGGTGGAACCGCCAATCGGCGTCCAGCAGCGTCCGCTGGCGCAAGCCGGGCTTGGCTTCCATCTCGCCAGCCGGATTGACGGGCTGCGATGAGCAGGACAAGAGCCCGCCTAATGCCACCGCCCCCAGGACCGCGCCGAAGCCGCGGGAAACACCGCCCCGCTTGCTAAAGACAGTCAAGTGATGATGGACTTGCATTTGCCACGCACAAAAGCAAATACAGCAACTGCGCGATGGGTCAAGGTTCTTGTAGTACCGGGCGCGGTGGTTCCATTCCGCAGCCGGGCGGCAATCGCCAGCTTGCCCGGGTCGCTGCGAAGCCGCGCGGCCAAATCCGATTCCTGCCACTTCAAAACATGTCACGGTCAGGCTAGCGGGTGATCTTGCCGACCATCTGCCACATAAGCACGAAAAGGAACCGACGGCGACTCGCGGTGGCTGGGGAGGTATATCTCTCTGCTTTCATTAATCAGATGGAGCCTTCGTAGCGGAACGTTGAGGCCGGGTTTAGCGGTCCAACGCGTCAATTACGGTCTTCAACCAAACCATTTCCAGCCCGATGCCCTCAGGAGCCAATTCGGGAGTATCTTCATTGCCAGACATTAATATCTCGATGCCGAAGCCCAGTATTTCCCGCTGGTTGTAATCCTGGAGCAAGTCTCGCACGGAGTTTTCCCACTCGAACTCCGAGCCCTCATCCAACTCCTCGAGGCTGCGGGTGTTCGCATCCTCTGCGCGTTCGATTTCCTCAGGTGTGGCGACCGACAATCGGCGTCCTGCGGATTTGCTCATGGCTTGCCACGCTGCCACGACCAGTTCGGCGATTCGGGTGTGTTCGGCTCCGCCCTCCACCTCTTCCAGACTGGCAAACAGATAAATGCCCAGCGCCGGCTGTTCGTCCATGAACTTCTTCACCAGCACGCCGGTATCCGTCTCATCCAAATCACACAGTTGCGTCCAGACCTCAACGATTTGCTCGCGCGATACGGTATTCATAGGACTCGAATGTAGCTGCAGTGCCGTGGTCGAAGATGGCGGATTTCCATGAACGGCGCACATGAAAAACGGCCCGCGAATCGGGGACCAAACAAGGCTTCTTCACTGTTTGGGCGATTCTGTTGGTAGCGTGGGAGCATGGAAGCAACGTGAGTTGCGGCCCTCACGCACAGGCGCTCAGCGTTCAACTCCCGCGCCATGGTCATCTCTGGCCGCCGGCGTGCCGCGATGCAGCGCTGGGAATGCTTCTGAGACGCCGAAGGCGTCATTCATACCAGCCCAGGGCAGTCGCCCTGGGTGTGTCGCCCGAAAGACGATTCCCAGCGCTGAAAGCGCGATTCATCCTCATCCGGACCGAGAACAACTGGAGTCTATGAAGCAGGCCGTTGGCCTGCGGTGGGAAAACGGGGCCATGAACCCAGGGCGATTGCCCTGGGCTGGTATGAGCCAGGCCATTGGCCTGAAAGCAGCGGCGTCTGCCCCCGAACCCGGATGGAGAGCCAGGGGGCACGTTAAATGAGGGTGTATATACTCTCGGCAGGGCTATCTTTATCCGCACTCGCCAACACATTAATGGCTGGAACGACCTGCCGAAGGAGGTCAGCGCCCGTATCACCGCAGCATAGACGGATTCTTTTCTCCCCCAGGCAACGAGGGAGCGGAAGCGAACCAGACCTGGGGGTGTCCGCCCGAGCAATGGCATCGCAGTGATTTACACCGAAAACACATGCCCTCTCAACCCCGCGGCGCACGCCATGCTCAAGGCCCCCTAGCCATAGTACCCACCTAGTATCCTCCTAGTACCCTCCTAGTACCCACCTCTTGCAAAGGTAGGTACTAGGAGGGTACTAGGAGGGTACTAGGTGGGTACCATTTTGGTACCAGCCTGCGCTTCAATGCCGCAGTCGGAGGCACTGGCGGATTGTCCTATTTCTGGACAAGCTACTCGCCTAAGCTGGCGCTGGCTGCCCGGGTGAGGCAGGAGACGACCTTGCCCATCTGGTGGATTGCCGCGCGGCTCCAAATGGGCAGTCCCAAGAGCCTGCGGCTGATGCTATACGATTGCATACACCCTAATGAGCAACCGGCCACCCAGGCGGTTCCAAGGAAGGCAACGTGCCGACAACTTCAGTTCGAACCTCTAGTTGGACCCTTTTCCCGAGCCTCCTCCAACTCCGCTCCAGCATGTCGCCCTGGAGTGGGTTAACTGAGTGTTCTGGAGGGTACGGGAGTCGGGTGCGTAGCGGGTTCAGGGGAGACGAAACTCGGATGAATCCCGCCGCCGGACCAAACGTTTGTAAACACCCAGTCTTCAAAGAACCAGAGCCATTCTACTGCCCATGGTATTATCGTTGTGGCCAATGCGTCTGTTGCCTTCCATTCGCCGCTGCCCGGCAGGAACAGGCAAAGGCGCAAAGGGTTGCCTCCGTAGTTGTGCGGCAGGGGACGGTCGGGGATGCCTTTGTTGGCGAGCGCGAGTGGGTCTGGTTCGAGAAGAAATACATCAGGATAGTTGGCGAGTTTGTATACCAGGCGAATACGGTACACTTGGCTTACGGCGGACGGTCGCAGCGAGCCTTCCCACGTCAGTTCGTGTTTCCTGATTCTGCAAACCGCTCCAGCGAAGGTCTGGTCGAGGAGGAACTTCTGAACCTGAAGTGATAATGGCTGGTTGGATTTGCGGACCATTGTTTAACTGCCGAAGTTCGTGTGCTTCTTTACCGGCACGACTGATTGGCCGAGGGAGTAGGTGCCGACGATTGGAGCTATGATGCCGGTATCGCGGGTGACGCCGATCGCCCTGTTTTCCGACAGGGCTCTGCGCGCCTGGGCCTGGCGGGTGGAGGCCGCCTTTACCACGCTGTCACCGTAAGCGTTGGAGAGCGACTCAAACAGGGCTTGTTTGCCCTTGCCGATGGAGTCCAGGAGTTCTTCGAAATGCGTGACGGCTTGCGCATGCCATTCGTGGAATATGCGGCGGCGGTGCGGCTTGGTTTGCCATTTATCGGCGTAATTCTCGAGCGGGTTACGCGGGTTTGGGGCGAGCTCGTCTCCGTTCACCCGGGTAATGAACTGGGGCATATCTGTTACCACCGCCTTCAGAAATTCGACGCGGCTTGTGAAGCGGCCATGGCGCACGTGGTACTGGTAGGACAGACCGGCGAGCGTTGAGATGATGGCCGAGATGGGCGCGTCTTTGTGGCCTTCGTAGATCAGGTCGCGGTGACGCTTAAGTAGCTGGATTACGCGGTTCAAGACAGGTTTTGAGAATTGCGGCGCGGGCAGGGGTTCGGCTTGAGCTGCTTTGGCGGTGAGGCGTTCGTTTGCCAGCAGCTCGTACATCAGAGCTGGCTGGAGGCGCCCGACAGCTTTGAACCACTTGCAGTAGTCTTTAGGGTTGCTTTCCTTCCATTTGCCGAGCTCTTTGTCCGTAACGAGGATGTTTTCCGGTCCCTGGTCGAGGTCAGGAATGCCAGGGGTAATGTCAATATGGAATTCACTCTCGTATTGGACGCGGACGCACCGGTTCATTCGCTTCAGCGTGTAGATGCCGCGTTGTGCCAGTCTATTGTACACCATATCGAGGAACGCCTGTTGTGGGGCACGTTCTGAAATTACCAGTTGGCAGATAACGTCCACATCGAACTCGCAGCTTTGGGGTGGCTTTACGGTTGTTCCGGTATTGATCGAGCCCTGCGGATGGATGACGGGCTTGTACATCGCGAGCGGTGAGCCATTGCCGCCGAGATACTCGGCGATGTTCATGTACCTTTCCTCGGCCAGTTTAAACATTGCTTCCGTAATCTCGAGCTCCTGGCAGATGAGGTCGAGGAGCCCGACCAGTTCGTGGTCCAGCGATTGGTTTAAGCGTGCAGTAGCGTCATCGAACTGCTTTGTTGTAGTTATCATAATTCCTTGGATTCTTGGGGGTTTCTAGGTTTAAAGGAGATTCCGATGGTCTCCTGTTGATGTCCAGGGCAGGCGCAAACCCGCCAGATTGATGATTTTGGTCATAGATTCTTAGGGGCAGATCGGCTTTCGGCATGAGAATGCGGCCGAAGTCAACCGCGAGGGCGACGGGCATCGTCGGAAATACACGGAGCAGCGTGTTTTCGCCGTGCCGGGCTTTTATGCGATCCATCAGGGGCCGAACGAGCTGGCGGAACTGCTGGGCCTGGGTCTTGGATTTCAGGAAGTCGTTGTTCGGCTTGGGAATGCTGACTCGCCAGATTGCGGCCGGCCCACCGAGCGCTCTCGTGATTCGTTCATCGGTGACGGTGGCGCTCAGGGCAAAGACCAGTGCTGGTGCCGCGTTTGACGGTGGGGGTTCAGGGACTTGGTAGTCGAACCCATTCGGGTGGGGCTGCCAGCGCCAGTCCGGCGGTTCACGGTGTAGCTGGTAAACCTCGGCGGCGGGCAGGTCGCACAAGAGCGAGCCAAGCAGAACGAGCAAGGGTTGGGGCGCGAGCGCGAACACCGAGAGGTGGGAGATTTCGCAGCGGTTAAGGCGGGGCGTGACGAAGGTTGTAAACATCGAGCGCAGGTGTTCGCTTTCGACCCGCCAGAAATCCGCGGTCTTGTCCCGGAGGGAACTATTGACCATGCCCAGGGAGATGGGGTTGGTTTCAGCCGGGAAGCGGTCAGGCAGCATGGCTTCCGCCGCGCGCTGATAGGACACCGGGGAGGCGTGATCGCCGATGTTGGCGCCGTAGAGGACGATGTGGCCCTGGCGGGATGGGCCTATTGCGGTAACGGTTTCGATCCGGCGCTCGTGCGCCAGTTTCATCGCGAGCAAGCGAGCTTCGGCGTGGGCGGCGACGTCCTCCTTGTCAATAAGGCGGTGATGGGTGTCGCAGAGAAGCATCAGGTTGGAGATGTCCGCTTTGAGGACTTTAGAGCGAACCGGGTCGCCGCGCGGGCCGTCCGGTTCGTCGGGGACAATGTGGGCGATATACGAGGTGTTGAATTCCTGTTTGGTGACGGGGTCAAGCCATAGCGGAGCATTGCACCCCTCGTACTGGCATCGCCCTGCCGCCCTACCCCAAAGGCGCGTTTTTACCTTTTCGGGGATGTAGCTTACCGACATGACAACCTCCCTGACTTGGGCGGGTCGAGAAAGGCGTACGAGTCGTTTTGTTTATTGCGTAGCTTCATAATGTTTCTGTCGTGGCCCCTGGCGAGCCCGCGATGGCAAATATCGCGAACTGCTGCCGCCCCCGCTGCCCGGCTTCTCAGGCCGGCAGGATTTCGGGGCGAGACACTATTGCTGTTCTCGATCATCTGTCCCGATTTTGAAGGGCGGACCCGGTTGCCCGGGTCCGCTTGCGTTGCCTAAGTGCCTCACATGCGGGCATTAGCGCTTATCTGCCTTTGCAACTGCCTCTCAAATGGATCGGCAGTGCTTTCGCCGGCGGTGGCGGGAGTATTCTCCTCCTCGTCTTTGGGTGGCGTGCCCACCTACGAAAGACGATAGGTCCCCCGCACCGACGGCATGTACTTATGCCGCTCATAGCGGTCCTTTCTCGGGACGACTATTGCTGTTGACGGGGGTAACCTCTTGTGCCATTCTTGGCACGGTATTTAGGGCGGTTACCTGCCGCCAACCGTCCGCACGTCCCGTTGCGGAGAAGATTAGCCGTTGGTCGGTTCGCGCCGATCAGCGGCTTTTTCGTGGTTAAGATGTGTCGTGGTGTGAGCGCATGGTCGCTTTCTATGTGTTTTCGTTTGCGGTGTTGGTGTGAAATTCGATGAGGCCGAAAGTTTCCTGGCCTTCTTCCTTGGTAAATACGCGGCCCTTATTGGCGTAGGCGGCCAGTGAGCCGCGCAGGGAGTTACGCTTATCCTCGCAGCCGAGCTTCTTGAGGATTTCGTCCAGATGCATCGGGTGGCCGGCGGCGCGGAGCGCCTCGCGCACCCCATACATGGTGGTGCCCGGTCGAAGCTCGTCTTCGCCATCCCGAGGCAGCAGGCGGAGGACTTCGTCGAATCCGTCAGAGCGGGCGTGGGCTCGCTCGACACCGACTCGGAGCTCGGCAATTTGGGTTTCCTCCTTTTTGATTTTTTCGTGCAGTCGACGGATCAGGGCGGCGGTGGCGGCCTCTGTGCCAGGCTGGCTGCCGAGGGCAGCAAGCGAATCCTTGAAGGCAGTAAGGCGCGCCTCGGCGCCCCGGAGGGCAGCCTCGTGGGCCTTCAGTTCCTCCGTGGAGGTTTTCTTCAATTTCTCGAGGCTAGCTCGCGAATCTACCATAATGGTAAAGAGCATAGACCCCCCGTTGTGGAAAAGCAAGTACGAATCGGCTATAAAATGTCTGGTATCATATGTGTGGATATTGTTGAATATGAAGCAATGCGTGGTTGGTCGTTGGTTATGGTCTATGACACTAGATTTTTTTCCAAAAAAAAGCCTAAACCTTGTTGACAGCCGGCCGATGGATACGATATTGATACCGGATATGAAACAGCACTACTCACGCGAATACCCCATTCAGGAAGGAAGTGCATGTCTCAAAATGGTATCATATGATACTGTGATATGAGACAGAACCATACACATGCCACCCCGACCAACGGACAAGGAAGCGTATGGGAAAGTGGTCCTTGCGTTGGATGCACTGCGAGCACGGCGGTGGCAGATCGGCCTGACAAAGCACTATTCTGCGGACCTGGAAGGGCTTGAACTGGAAGCGTCGGATGAGCTTCCGGACCTTCTGATTGACTTGCTTGAGGAGATTAAGGCTGCTGGGCCCGCAGAGTGCTATGCAGGAGGCAGACCGCCACAGCGGTCGTATGAACGCGAAATTCGAGAACTTGAGCTTTGGGCTTACCATTGGCAGAGTAAGCGGCTTCAAAAGCGGATGTATCTGAAGTTCGCGATGAAGAAGAATAGCATTTATATTTACGTGGACTGCCATGAGGACAGACCACAGATTTAGTTATGATTTGTTTGAGATGCGATAATGAAGAGTTTGTCGAGACTCCTGACGTGGAGATCGAGCAGGAGTTAAGAGGCGAGCTGTTTAAGGTGCGGACGACTGGCCAGACCTGCACGATGTGCGGCTGGGTTAGTGTAACCCCTGCACAGGCTGACGAGCTTCGCCGAAGGACCGCGGACGCGTACCGCAAGCGTCACGGGCTGCTGACGAGCGAGGAGATTCGGGGCATGCGCAGGGCGATGGGCAAGAGCCAGCGTGAGTTTGCGGAGTTTTTGGATGTTGGGGACGCGAGCGTGAAGCGCTGGGAGTCGTGGCAAGTGCAGGAGAAGAGCAGTGACCGCCTGATTCGGCTGAAGTGCCTGTCGGGGCTCTACGCAGCCGCCCTGGAGGCGACGAAGCAGACGTACATTGAGGCTGGCGCCATGTCGCTTCCGGAATGGAAGGGCATTGTGAAGGCTATGGTTGGGTCCGTCGCGGCTTGTGCGGGCCTGCCGGGGGAGGGGGCGCAGATTGGTGGCGGGAGTGGCGAGCGAGCCTCGCGGGCGCAAGCGCGCGGGGCCCCCTCAGGACCGGGGGAGGGCTGGTCTCCGCCGGAGGAGACGTGCGACGAGGTCGCATTTTCTCTTTCAGCGGCTTGCCCCTGGGGATGCAGGACGTTGAAAAAGACAATGCGGATCTGTTTTACAGGATAGATAACGGTCTATGAGCCCAGCACTTTCACCGTTGCAGATGAAGGACCACAGGTTCACCAACCTGAGGGTGAAGTCGCTTGAATTTGGGAGCACCTCGGCGAAGCCTTCGCTGAGGCCGACGATTTGGTTTGAGCCGGTGCCAGAGACCACGAACCAGTGGAGGTTGATCCTGACGGTCGTCATCGCCAGTGCTGACGCGACGAAGCCATACGCATATGAGGCTGAAGTCCAGTTGCAAGGCTTGGTTGAGGCGCTGGAGGCGCTGCCGGAGGAGCGCAGACAGCAGATCGCGCTGGTGAATGGATTCAGTATCCTGTACTCGGCCGCGCGGGAGATGCTGCTCAATATAACCGCGCGTTCTGCTCATGGGTCGATGGCGCTGCCGACAATCAGCTTTGTTTCGATGGTGAAGCAGGCAACGAAGCCTCCCGAAAAGCCTACTGAGCAGCCGGTGAAAGCTGAGCCGGGCCAGGTCGAGCGGATAGCGCCTGCCTAAGCGTCGGCCCGTGTTCCAATCGGGGCCAGACCAGAGGTTGGGCTCCTGACGTAAGGCCCTGGGCCGGGGTTGAGAAGCTAATTGATCAGCCGGGCCGGTTTGGGTAAGGAGGCCACGCTCCGCTCAGTTTTGCAAGGGCTTCGCGGTAGCTGGTCGCCGCTTCGTCCGGTTGGGTTACGGTCGAGTCCAGGTCGTGCAGGAGGCCGTCTTGCAGGCCCCGATCCATGCGTGCACCGCCAGGGTTTGGCCTCGCTGCCAGGCGTCGCGAACGATCGCAGACGGGGTCAACCCGTAGATTGGAATTGCAGTTGTGCGCATGGTTCGTTGGGCCTCACCGCCTTTCCGGAAGCCAGACGATGCAGAGCCGCCTTAGCGCCTTTGGGCGTGCGCCTTGGGGCATCCTACTTCCGGCTCAGAATCCACTCCGTCAGCGCTTTGGTTTCCGTGTCGGTGACCGTCGGGAAGGGCGGCATGATGATGGACCCCCATTTGCCCGAACCGCCCTTGTGGATTTGCTCGGATATCTTCACAGGCGCCTGCGCGTCCTGGGCGTACTTGGCCGCGATATCTTTGTAGGCCGGGCCGACGATCTTCACGCTGGCCCCGTGACAGCCAAGGCAGCCGTACCTGGTCGCGATGGCTTCACCTCCCGACCCAGTGGCGGGCGAGCTTGATGCAGGCGGAGCTGTGCCGATATCCGCAAGCGCCGCCTCGCTCGCCGCATTGGTTCCAGTGCCGTAATTCTTCGCCAGGTAAACGACCACGGGTGTCAACTGTGCATCGGGAACCGGGGCACCGAACTTATCGCGCATCTTCTTTACTTCCGCGGCCCAGAATGTCCCTGGCAACGGCGGCTGCGTCGTCACGTATTCGACCGAGTGGCAGATCAGGCATTGGCCGTTGGCGAAGTCCGCGCCGGGGCCGGGCTTGAAGGCAGCCGTTTCGGGCGGCAGCTCGATCTTGACCGTTGCCGCGCCAAGCGCAAGCGGGACTAGCAGGGCCCCGCACCAAAGCAACCATACCGGGCGCGAGAGCCCCCTGCATATTCCCCGGCGCATACGGGATGCCCGTAAGTCGGAGCACCGGCATGTTGCCGGCTTACACGGTTCGAATGGCCTAAGCCGGCAACATGCCGGCGCTCCGTTCATCGAGGAAAGCAGCATCGTAGTCACGGCTCTTCAGGCGGCGCTCACGCGCAGTGTTTCGACCACGTTGCGCATGTAGCCTGCGGGATTCCATAACGCTGTTTGCGGCTGGCTCTGGCCGATGCGGTTGGCGGCGCAAACCTGGAGTTCGTAAGTCCCCGCGCGCCGCGGTGTGAACGGAATGCTCCATTCCCGAAAGGCGTACTTGCCGTAGTCCTGGCCTAGCGTTGCCGCGCGCAGGGTTTTGCCTCCGTCCTCGGAAAACCACACAGCGTCAATGCCGTATCCGCCATCAAAGGCGATGCCGCGCACGGTGAGAGGGCGGCCCACCGCGATTTTGTCGCCCTGGGCAAGGCTGGTTATAAACGAGCGCACGTTCAACCGTGCAATAGGCCTGGTTGAACTGGGCGCGGTTCCTGGTTCCACGCATCCGCAGAGGTTGTTCGGGATGCGGTACGCGGCGCTCATCCAGAAGCCGTCGAACGCTTCATCCAGTACGGTGATCTCGTTGACGTGTTTGACCCAATAAGTGCCGTAGTAACCCGGCACGACGAGGCGAAGGGGGTAGCCGTTGAGCATCGGCAAGTCCTTGCCGTTCATCTGGTAGGCCAGCATGACGTTGCCATCCAGGGCGTGGTCCACGTCGAGCGCCTTGACGAAGTCGGGCGTTTTCTCCATCACCGGCTGGTCCAGACCGTTGAAAGTGACCTGCTTCGCGCCGGCGGCGACGCCGGCCTTGCCGAGCAGGTCCTTCAGACGTACTCCCTTCCAGCGCGCATTGCCCATCGCGCCGTTTCCCAATTGCCCGCCCGCCACGCGCGGGGTGCTGAAGCCGCGGCTGTTGCCGGAGCACTGGTTGACGGCGACGACCTCCACTGGCTCGAACTTCGTCTTCAGGTCCGCCAGCGACAGGCTCAGAGGCGAATTGACCTTGCCTTTGATCGCCACACGGAACTCCTCCGCGTCAATAGCAGTTGGAATCTGCGCCAGATGGTAGCGGACGAAGAACGCGTCATTGGGCGTGAGGACGCCCTCATTGAAGACGGAGAACGGCGTTTCCAGTTGCGGTGGCCGCATGGTCAGCAGGATGAGCGGGCGTTTCTGTGGGAAAGTGACCAACCGCCGCTCACCGTTGGCGAAGGGCATGGTGACCGTTCCGTCCGCGAGCGCCGTAGCAAGCCGGTTCGTGAGAATCCCCCCCACTCCCGCCACCGCCGCCGCGCGCAAAAAGCAGCGTCGGCTCAAAGCGCGGCGGTTGTGTTGGATGGTCATGCGGGTGACTTTAGCATCGGAGGCGCAAAAGGCAAAGGACAGCGCTATAGCTGCGTTCGATTTAACGTCCGGGGTTCGATGTTTCGATGCTTGGAATCGCTCGCGGAGTGGTGCGTGCCGCGCCCGCGCCCCGGCCCATTTCCAGGTGGGCTGCGTACACGTGTAGGCCCCTTCCCCGACTTCAGACTTTAGACTTCAGACTCTAGACCTGAGGCTTTAGACTTCCCGCATGAAGCGCCTCTTGTTCTGCCTGACTATGTTTCCGGTTGCCATCGCACTGGCGGATCACAATGCCCTGCTCCCGCGCCCACAACAGGTGCAATATGGGAGCGGCACGCTGGCGCTGCGGGGCTTGTCCGTCCGGTTCGCGTCGCCGCCGAGCGCCGATGACCGTTTCGCAGCGGAGCAACTGGCTTCACGGCTTTCGGCTGTCAGCCAGACCAAGGTTGAGATTGCGAAGGGCAAGGCCTCCGGCAGAGCTATCGTGCTGAACCGGACGGGAGAGGGCGGAGCGCTGCCGGCGGACAATGAGAGCACTGGGCCGGACTCGCGGGAGTCCTATACGCTCCAGGTGACGCCAAAAGGGGCCAAGATTCGGGCGCGCGGTTCGGCGGGCATCTTCTATGGCGTGCAAACCTTGCTGCAAATGGTGGAAGGCACAGGAGTCGAGGCGGTGTTGCCCGCAGTGGAAATCAAGGATTGGCCGGCGCTGGCCTATCGCGGGGTCATGATAGACTTCAGCGAGGGCGCACTGATCCGGGTGTCGGAGGCAGAGCGCCAAATAGACCTGATGGCCCGCTTCAAGGCCAACCAGTACTACTTCTATTCCGAAGCCAGCATTGAGTTCGAGGGTTACGACGTGGTCAATCCCAATGGCCGGTATTCGCGCGAGGAGGTCCGGCAGGTCATCGAATACGCGCGCCAGCGCCATATAGACGTCGTCCCTTGCATGGAGCTTTACGGCCACATGCACAACCTGTTCCGATTCGAGAAATACGCCGACCTGGGCCTCCCGCGTTACGGCGAGGAATACGACCCTCGCAACCCGCGTATGAATGAGGTTCTGGACAACTGGATCGAGCAGACGGCCAAGCTGTTTCCCAGCCCGTGGTATCATGTCGGTTTTGATGAACCCTGGTCGCTAGGCAAGATCGGGGTTGTCCCTGGCAAGGATCCGTTCAAAACGTTCATGGACGTGCTCCGGCATGTCTCCGAGCAGGCCAGGAGCCATGGCAAACGCATCTGTTTCTGGGCGGACATAGACCAGGGCGCCAGCACGCTGTCCAATCACCCAGAGTTGCTCAAGGACGTGCCAGCCGGCGCTATTGCTTGCCCTTGGGTTTACGAGGTCAGGACCAATTACGCGCCCTTTGTTGAGCCGCTGGCCGAAGAAGGCATTCCGACCATCGTCGCGCCGGGGGTCTGGGGCTGGAACGAGCTGTTCCCAGATTACCACCGGTCGTTCTTCAACATAAACGGACTGACGGCGACTGGAAGGCAGTTCCACACGCTCGGGATGCTCAACACGACATGGGCGGACAGCCAGCAGACCATTTATCGGCTGACATACCCGGGAATAGCTTTTGGCGCGGCGGCGGCGTGGCAGCCGGAGCCGGTGAACACCAACTCATTCTTCCGCGATTACTGTGCCGTGGTATATCCGGCCCCGGCGGCAGCCGAGATCTCCACCTCGCTCGAGGAATTATCCACCGTGGAAGAGATCTTCGAGCAGGTTCTGCATAACGATACCCAGTCGGCGTTCTGGGCCGACCCGCTCGCGCCGGGCCATCTCAAAATGCTGCAAGCCGGGGAAGTGCAAGTGCGCCGGGCGCGCCTGCTGGCCGAAAGCGCGCAAGAGCGCGTGCAGCGCGCCATGCGCATTTCTTCCGACCCGACGCTCAAGAGCCTGCTGCTGGCCGCGCGCCTATTCGACTATCTCGGGATGAAAAGCCTCTATGCGGTCGAGTGGGCCGATTACTTCCGGCAGTTGAAGGAGAACCCCAGTAAGGAGCTGGTCCAGCTCTACATTGGCAACCAGATGAATTCCACGACCTACGGGATGCTGACCGACCTGCGGGAAATGATCAGCGAATTGCGCGAGCAGTACCGCGAGGCCTGGCTCGACGAAGCCACCCCCTTCCGCCTGCAGAGCGCGCTCTACCGCTGGGACGCTGAATGGAACTATTGGACGGCCATGCAACGCTTGCTAAGAGAGCAGGTGCTCCACGGCTGGAAAGAAGGCGAGCCGTTCCCGCCTCTGGAGACTATCCGGCCCAAGGCGAAGTGATAAGCGGTAGGCGAGGCCGCCTAGAAATGGTTTGGCTCGCGCTGGAGGAACTTGCCGCGGCCAGCCTGGCCTACGAATTTGCCGTCGCGGACGGCGACCTGGCCGCGCACCGTCACGGCGCTGGGACGACCCTCGATAACCATGCCTTCAAACGGGTTGTAATCCACGTTCATCGTCTGGGTCTTGACTGAGATAGTGCCGCGGTAGTTCGGGTCATAGATGACGAGGTCAGCGTCGCTGCCGGGTTGGATGGTACCTTTGCGCGGGAACAGGCCAAACAGTTTCGCTGCCTGCGTGCTGGCGGTATCAACAACACGATGCAGGTCAAGCCGTCCGCGTTTGACGCCGTAGGTGTAAAAGACGTTGATACGGTCTTCCAGCGAAGGGATGCCGTTGGGGATCTTCGTGAAGTCCTTCTCGCCTATCCGCTTCTGGGTGGCGAAGTCGAAAGGGCAATGGTCGGTAGCCAGCGTGCTGATCAGGCCGTCGCGGAGGCCGTTCCACAGAACGTCCTGGTTGCGCTTGTCGCGCAGAGGCGGGGACATGACGAACTTCGCCCCTTCGAAGTTGGGTCGTTCGGCATAGGTCTTGTCGGTGACGAGGTATTGGATCAGGCTTTCTATCCAGACTTTGACGCCGCCGAGCTTGCCGTTGACCGCCTCGCGAACGGCTTCCTCGCAGCTCGTATGAACGACATAGACGTGCGCGTCGAGCAGCCTGGCAAAGGTCATGAGGTGATGCACGCCTTCGGCCTCGACCAGCGGCGGGCGGCTCTCGTGATGCCATTCGGGGCCGAGCTTGCCCTCGGCGACGAGCCGCTTTTGCAGTTCAAGCACCAGGTCGGCATTCTCGCAATGGGCGGTGGTGATGACGCCGAGCTTCTTGGCCAGGCGAAGCGCCTGGTATAGCTCTTCATCGTTGAGGCCGAAGGCGCCCTTGTAGGCCAGGAATATCTTGAAGCTGCTCAGGCCGCGTTTCACGATCTCGGCCATCTCCTTCTCCACCTGTGCGTCGTAGCGGCCAAGGCCCATGTGGAAGGTGAAATCGCAGGCGCTGTGGCCCTGGGCCTTTCCCAGCCAAAGCTCGAAGGATTCCATCGGCCCATCGGCGCGCGCCGGGCAGATCATCTCTATGAACGTCGTGGTTCCGCCGACGAGTGCGGCCTTGCTGGCGGTCTCATGGGTGTCTTTGGCAAACGTGCCCATGAAGGGCAGGTGAATGTGTACGTGAGGGTCAATGAAGCCCGGGAAGACGTATTTGCCTTTGGCGTCAATGACCTCGGCGCCCCCGGGCGCGGGGATGTTGCGGTCAATGCGGGTGATGGTTTCGCCGTCGCACCAAATGTCAGCCGTGTAGCGTTCACTGGCGGTGATGATTTCGCCGTTCTTGATGAGGAGTGCCATGGGCAATACTTAACGCGGCAGGCGGCTGAAGGCAACTGGGTTGAGGCTTTACTTGTTCTCCCGATACCAGACATCGCCCTCGCCATAGCTGAACCAGCGGCTCATGGTCACCTTCAACTGCGTGAAGAACTGAACGCCTTCCTTCCCCTGCATGTGCAGGTCGCCGAAGAAGGATTCGTTCCAGCCGTTGAATGGGAACCAGGCCATGGAAGCCGGCACACCGACATTGATACCGACCATGCCGCAGCGGATACGGTGCTTGAATTCGCGCGCGGCCTTGCCCGAGCAGGTGAAGATCGAGGCCCCGTTGCCGTAGGGCGAGCGGTTCGCCAGTTCGATGGCGGCATCCAGGTCCTCCATGCGCATGACGTTGAGCACCGGGCCGAAGATTTCCTCGCGAGCCACGGTCATGCCGGTCTGGACCTGGTCGAGCACTGTGGCGCCCAGGTAGAAGCCGTTGGGGGCGGACTCGATCTTTACCTGGCGCCCGTCGGCGGCGATCTTCGCGCCTTCCTTGGCGCCGACTTCGATAAGCTCGGCCACGTGGTCGCGGTGCTGCCGGGTGATGACGGGTCCCATGTCCGGCTGCGCCTCGCGGTCGGTGGGGCCGACCTTGATGCGGCGGGCGGCTTCAACCAGCGATGGCAGGACGCTCTTGGCCGCCTTGCCGACCACTACCGCGGTGGAGCCGGCCATGCATCGCTCGCCCGCGCAGCCGAATGCCGCCTCGATGACGCCGCGCACCGAGTTGTCCACCTCCGCGTCGGGCATGAGCAGGATGAAGTTCTTGGCCCCGCCGTTGGCCTGAACGCGTTTGCCGTGCCGGGTGCCCGTTTCGTAGATGTAGCGGGCGATCGGCGTGGAGCCGACGAATGAGATGGCTTTTACCTTGGGATGCTTGAGGAGGGCATCCACGCAGTCGCGTCCGCCGTGGACGAGGTTGAGCACCCCTTTGGGCAGGCCAGCCTTCTCCAAAAGCTCGGCGACCTTGATGGCCGTGAGCGGCACCTTCTCGCTGGGCTTCAACACGAAGGTGTTCCCGCAGGCGATGGCCACCGGATACATCCAAAGGGGAACCATGGCAGGGAAGTTGAAGGGGGTGATGCCGGCGCAGACGCCGAGCGGCTGTCTGATGGTCTCGCAATCAATGCCGCGGGCGATGTTCTCCAGCGCCTCACCCATCAGCAGCGACGGCACGCCGCACGCGAACTCGACCATCTCGATGCCGCGCTTCACATCGCCACGGGACTCGACGAGAGTCTTGCCGTGCTCGCGGGTGTTGCTGCGGACTAACTCCTCGAAGTGCTCCTCCAGCAGCGTCTTGAAGCGGAAGAGAATGCGGGCGCGGTCAGTCGGGGGCGTTTCCCACCAGGCCGGAAAGGCGGCGGCGGCGGCTTCGACGGCATCGTCCACGTGTTTGGCGGTGCAGAGAGGCGTTTCGGCGATAACGTCGCCAGTGGACGGGTTATGGACGGGGGTGGTGGCGAGGTCTGAAAGGCGGCTCCATTCGCCGCCAATCCAAACCGGGCATGTCGCTGGGTTCATGGAGAGAGGGTAAACGGCTTGGGCCAAAGTTCAAGGGACTTGCGGAGGCGGCGGTTGCGGAGCCCAGGGCGATTGACAAAGTCCGCTCGTTAGGCACCACGATGCGGCCGGAGCGCCGGCATGTTGCCGGCTTAGGCCATTCGGAGCGTGTAAGCCGGCAACATGCCGGCGCTCCGGCGCGGCTGAGCCGACTTTGTCACTGGTCCGGTTGCGGTCCCTCCAGTGTTCATGCGCAGCTTGGGGGTGATCCTGGACTGCGCGTCAGGGCGGCCGCGAGTGTCACAGAGAATCCGTAACCGCGAGTCGTGGCCACCGTCTGGAGATGCATGATCAATTGGTGTTTGCGCCGTAGCCGGGTACCCCTTGCATTGGAAATGGCGCTCGCGCTCGCTTGTGTTGTTCTGACCGTGGGGCGGGTCGTTGCAGCGGACAACTCCCCTCCGCTTGACCCTGTGCGCGTGCGCGAGCTGATGCGGCGCGCCCAGAGCGGGGAGACGTTGTCGCGGGAAGACCAGGATTACCTAGACTATGCCCGCGAGCGTATCCGGCAACGTGCTCTGAAGGCGAAGTCCGCCGACAAGGGGGTGCCCGGCGCTGGCGTGCGGTTCGTTAACTCATTTACGAACCTGGTTCCCCTCACAGACTTGACCGATCGGTATAAGGGCCAAGACGGCGGGCTCTACGGCGGCGGACACAACCAGCCGCCCTCGGCACATTGGACCGCTTACCTGAAGGAATCCGCTGGTGTGCGGCCCCTCGGCTCTGTCGGCGAAGCTTCCGCCGATAGGAAGGTCGGCCTCGTAATCATTGGCTTCTCCAACACGATGCTGGAGGCTGAAGACTTCAAGCGGACGGCTGATGCGGACCCGGAGAAGTCCGCCCGGGTGGTGATCGTCAACGGCGCCATGGGCGGCCGGGCGGCGGTGATGTGGGCTTATGACGGCGCGTCGTTGCTGCCTGAAGTCGAGCAGAAGCGGGTTGACGGCGAGATGGATGTTTTGCACATGCCGAAAGAGGATCGGCGTGGCAGCAAGGATACCTGGCCTACACTCGACAGTCGTGTGCGCGCGGCGGGGCTGACTTCCAACCAGGTCCAGGTTCTCTGGATGAAGCACGTGGATGCCCAGCCGGGACTGCTGGGCGAGTTTCCGGCGCACGCCCGCGCGCTGCAGGCCGACATGGCCGACGTGGTCCTGCTGGCGAAGAAGCATTTCCCGAATGTGCGCGTGGCGTATTTCTCGAGCCGAACGTTTGGCGGCTGGTCCAGCCCCACCAGCGGCAGCCCGGAGCCGTTCGCTTACGAAAGCGCCTTTGCGGTGCGCTGGCTCGTGCAAGCGCAGATAGCGGGTGATGCCACCTTGAATTTCGACCCGGCCCACGGTCAGGTGAACGCCCCGCTGCTCCTGTGGGGGCCGTATCTCTGGGCCTGCGGGGATCGCCCGCGCGCGGATGGCGTGGTGTGGAGTTTGGACGACGTGCGCGCCAATGATCATCTGCATCCCAGTGCGGCAGGCTGCCGCAAGGTGACCAAGATGCTGCTGGACTTTCTCAAGCACGACGAAGGCGCGCGGCGCTGGTTTGTCGCATCCCGATGAGGGGCTTCCCGTGAACGGGGTGCGCGACGGCAAAGGCTGCGGGGGAACACGCCCGCCGGTGGCCTTTATCTCCACTTAACGGCCTAAGCGGGCAACCTGCCGCCGCTCGCCAGCACGCTGTGGCCTGCAGCCGTGCGGCTCCGGGCGATGGCTTGCGTGATGTATTCCTTGGATAGTTGGACTGCTTGAGACAAGGAGCACCCCCGCGCCAGGTAACCCGCCACCGCAGCCGAATAGGTGCAGCCGGTGCCATGAGTGCTCACGCCTCTGACAAATGGAGCACTCAGCAGCAGTTCCTGCTTGCCATCATAGAAGATGTCCACCGCCTCCTTCAATCCTCGGAGATGCCCGCCTTTGACCAGTGCCGCGCACCGAAACTCCCGGTGCAAGGCCCGCGCCGCCGCCCGAAGGTCTTCTACCGACCCCAGCTTCTCCCCCACCAGCACTTCAGCCTCGTCCAGGTTCGGCATGACGACCGTGGCCAGGGGAAGCAACTCCCGTTTCAGCAACTCAATGGCAGAAGGCTTGAGCAGTCGGGCGCCGCTCGTAGAAACCATCACCGGGTCAACTACCAGTGCTGTCCGCAACCTGCGTTCGAGGAAGCGGCTTACAACGCGGATGATCTCCGCCGAGTAGAGCATCCCCGTCTTCACTGCCGTCGGAGGCAGTTCCGCGAACAACGCCTCAAGCTGCTGCCGCACAATCTCAGGCTGGCAGGCCTGGATGCCCAATACCCGCTTTGGATTCTGCGCCGTGATGCAGGTGATCGCGCTTGTGCCATGCACACCCAGCGCCGCGAAGGTCTTAAGGTCCGCCTGGATGCCCGCGCCGCCGCCGCTGTCCGAGCCGGCGATGGTGAGCGCGATGGGGAGATGTGCGCGTTTCGACATGCGCAAAGATTAGCGGGAAGGCGTGAAACGTGAAACGTGAAACGTCTTGCGCGAAGTCCGGCCCTCAAAGCGTTGGCTGAGGTTCGCCACATAGAGCTTGAATTCCTTCCAGGATTCGTTAAGAATCGTGTCATGTCTAAGCACCATACATCCGCTCGGACTTGGGTCGTCGCAATTTGGAGAGGGCAGTTTGTTCGGGGCAAGGCCCTCCTAGCGTCCCTGTTTGTCCTGCTCCCGCTCTTTCTTTTCGCCGATTCCGCGCCCTTCCGGTTCGTCTGGCTAAGCGATACCCACGTGGGCTCGACCACCGGCGAGCAGGACTTGCGGGCCGCGGTCCGCGACATCAATTCGCTCACGGGCATGAGCTTCGTCGTGCATTCCGGCGATGTCACTGAATACGGCTCGCGGGAGCAACTGCGCCTGGCCAAGGAAATCCTGGACGGCATTAAAATCCCCACTCATATCCTGCCCGGCAACCATGACACGAAGTGGTCCGAGTCGGGCGCGACGGATTTTCCTCGCATCTGGCAGCAGGACCGGTTCGTATTCGAGTATGGGGGCTATTGCTTTATCGCAATGCACGAAGGGCCGGTGATGAAGATGGGCGACGGCCACTGGGCGCCGCAGGATGTGCGCTGGCTGGAGGAAACACTGAAGAAGCTGCCCAAAGATCAACCGATCATCTTCATGACCCATTACCCAATTAATGATGAGATTGCGAACTGGTACGTCGTGCTCGACCTGCTCAAGCAGTACAACACCCAGTTGATCATGTGCGGCCACGGCCACGCCAACCATCATTTTGTCTTTGAGGGGGTCCCAGGTGTCGAAGGTCGCTCCAACCTGCGAGCCAATGGCCCCGTAGGCGGCTTCAACATCGTCGAGATCAAGGACGGCAAGATGACCGTTTCCGAGCACGACATGGGCGAGCCAACCAAGGCGCCGTGGTACTCGGTCGTCCTGGAGAAGCACGACTATGCCAGCGATACCAACAAATACCGGCGCCCGGATTACTCTGTCAACTCGCTCTATGCGAACGTCAAGGCGCTGTGGACCTTCGACTCGGGCTACACGATCTCCAGCTCGCCGGCGGTTTGGAAGGCCCTGGCGATTTTCGGCGATGCCTCGGGGACGGTTTACGGCCTCGCCCTCAGCTCGGGCAAGGTTCAGTGGAAGTTCAAGTGCCAGAACGCCATGTATTCCACGCCCGACGTGAGCGGGGACGTCGTTGTTCTGGCCTCCACGGACGGGAACATCTACGCGCTCAAGGCGGCGAACGGTAAAGAGCTATGGCGTCACCCGACCGACCGGCCGATCGTCGCTTCCCCGCGCATTGCGGATGGCATGGTCTATATCGGGTCGAGCGAAGGCACCTTCCGCGCTCTGGATCTCGCCACCGGCAAACGGGTCTGGCAGTTCGACGGTTTGGCCGGCTTTGTCGAAACCAAACCGCTGGTCTATGATGGCAAGGTCATCTTCGGCGCCTGGGACCAGTACCTCTACGCCCTCGACGCAAAGACGGGCAAGCTCGCCTGGAAATGGAAAGGTGACAAGCCCGGCACGCTGTTTTCCCCTGCTGCCTGCTGGCCCGTGGGCGCGAATGGCAAGATTTTCATCGTCGCACCAGACCGCAGGATGACGGCCATTGACGCCAAGACGGGCGAGCAGATTTGGCGCACCGGCGATTACGTCGTGCGCGAATCCATCGGCCTGTCTCAGGACCAGAGCCGGTTCTACGTCCGGGCAATGAACGATTTCATTTACGCGTTCTCTACGACGGCGGCTCATCCGGACAAGGCCTGGGAGCTGAATGCCGGCTTCGGCTACGACATCAACTCGGCCATGCTGGTCGAAAAGGACGGAGTCCTCTTGTATGGGACCAAGAACGGGTTGCTCATGGCCCTGGACGCCAAGACCGGCGCCCTCAAGTGGGAGCACAAGCTTGGCACGGGCGTGATGAATACCGTTGTCCCACTTAGCGCCACGCAGGTTCTCACTACAGACTTCGACGGCAAGGTGGCGCTCTTCGAAGCCCGGTCATAGGGGCTCAGCGCTGCCGTTCCCGCGAGGCGTGCGCCATTCAAATGCCCGCCTGCTTGGCGGCCTGGATGAAAGCTTTGATTCGAGCGGGGTCTTTCCTGCCGGGTGCGGCTTCCACACCGCTCGAAACATCTACCGCGTAGGGCCGGGCGCTTCGGATCGCATGGGCGACGTTCTCCGGCGTGAGGCCGCCGGCCAGGAAGATGGGGCGGCCCCAGCTTTGTGCTTCGCGAGCAAGGTCCCAATTGAATGCTTCGCCGGTGCCGCCCAGTTTGTCCGGCGTGTAGGCATCCAGGAGCCAGGCGTCCGTAGGGTAGTCGCGCAGGGTTTGCAGGGAGGCGGCATCCCGGACGCGGAAGGCTTTCATGCTCATAATGCCAAACTGGAGGCAGTAGTCCGGCGTTTCCTCGCCGTGGAATTGCAGTAGGTTTAGGCCGCACTCGCGGACAGCGCGGAGCACAGCGTCTTCGGGCGCATCCACGAACACGCCCGCCTTGATGACGAACGGCGGCAGTTCGCGAATGATCGCGGCTGCGGCGTCGCAGGAGATGAAACGAGGGCTTTTGTCATAGAAGATGAAGCCCAGCACGTCAGCCCCCGCCTCCGCCGCGGCCTTGGCATCGGCGAGGTTGGTGATGCCGCAGATTTTAACTTTCACCTGCATTCTCTTGCCAGCATTCCACGCGGAGGAGCCCTGCACAAGCGCCGCTTCGCTGTTCATTTTGGCTTTGGACATTAAACGATGGACCGCTACATTTGCTTCCGATGCTTTCCGGGCCTTGTGCCGGTCGCACGGGCCTATAGCAGCGGGTCGGATTTCCGATGTAGAACTGCCTTTGACGCCAACCATTGTGGACAGCAGCAACCCCTCGCCCCTGGCCAATGCCGCCACACCAAAGGTTCTCGTGCTGGGCCTGGGGAACGACCTCCTGACCGATGACGGGGTGGGCCTGTATGTGGCGCGCGAACTGCCGCGCCAGTTAGCCGGCCATCCCTCAATCCATGTGCGCGGGACAACGGAGATGGGGCTGGCGCTGCTGGACTTTCTGATGGGCTACGATGCGGCGTTGCTTGTGGACTCTATCCAGACGGGCCGGGCTCCGCCGGGCTTCGTCCATGAACTGGACGCCGCCTCGCTGAAACAACTCACCGGGGGCACACCCCATTTCCTCGGCGTTGGGGAAACCCTGGCGCTGGGCCGGCATTTGAACATGCCGATGCCGGCGCACGTGAGGATCTTTGCCGTTGAAGTGGAAGACCCTTTCACCCTCGGTACGGAATTGACCCCGGCCCTGCAGGCCGTCCTGCCGAGTATCGTGGAGCGCGTTGCCGCTGTGGTGAAGGGGATGCTGGAACATGCACCGTGATGCGCCGACACGCGCTCCGATCGAGGAGTAAGCCCGCACGCTTGCCTTTCGGGGCTTTTGCGGCAAGCTCCCGCCAGTGAGAAGTAACGCCGCCAGTTCGCTGATACGGAGCCGCTACCCGCTGGCCGTTCTCGCGGGACTTCTGCTGGCAGCTTCTCTCCCAAAGATCGGCATCGCGGGCCTGGCGTGGATCGCCCCCGCTCTGATGCTGGCAGCGGCCCTGGGCAAGGGCGGCTGGGAGAGCTTTCGGATCGGCTACGTCGCGGGCCTGGCCTATTACCTCGCTTCGCTTTACTGGCTGCTGCTCATTCCCTACCGGTGGCACTCCATACCGGTGGGACCGGCAGCGGGATGGCTCGCCCTGAGCGCGTACCTGGCGCTGTATCCGGCGACGTGGGTCTGGCTGCTCGCAAGAGTTCATGGCCCGAAGGCCATTGTCCATGACCCGGGGGCCGCGCGCCCTTCGTGGCTGCTGGAGGGATTTGGCGGGTTGCTGGCGCGAACTTGGGCGCAGCGGGCATTGTGGGCGCTGTCGGGCGCGGCGCTGTGGGTGGCGCTGGAGATGGTCGTCGCGCGGCTGTTCAGCGGCTTTCCCTGGAACCTGCTCGGCTCGTCACAGTACGAGATGGTGCCGCTGATTCAAATCGCCTCGGTCACCGGGGTGTATGGCGTTTCGTTCCTGCTGGTGTGGACTTCATTGTGCCTGGTGTCGGCGGGCTTGATGGTGGTGCTGCGGCCGAGCCTGCGTTCGGCCTGGGTGGGGGAGATCATTCTTCCCCTCGTGGTCGTCGCGCTGGTGTTCAACTTCGGATTCCGGCAGATCGCCGGGGACACCCCTTCCAGTCGCATGCTCAGGGTGACGCTGGTTCAGCCGAGCATTTCGCAGACGCTGATCTGGGACACGAGCCGGGACCTGGAGCGGTTCCGCGAGTTCATCCGCCTCTCCGAGCAAGCCCTGACCAACCGCACGGATCTGCTGGTCTGGCCCGAGTCGGCGGTGCCGAGCTACGCGCGCTGGGACACGAACATCTACCCCGCCATCACGAACCTCGTTCGCCAGCACCACGTGTGGCTCATTCTCGGGTCCGACGACGTGGGCCTGCCCGCCCATCCGTCCCGTGCCGGTGAGTACGAATATTACAACGCCAGCTTTCTGGTGACGCCGGGCGGCGAGTTCATTAGCCGCTACGTCAAGCGCAACCTGGTGGTCTTCGGCGAATACGTCCCGCTGGTGCGCTGGTTGCCCTTTGTAAAATGGTTTACGCCGATCGAAGGCGGCTTCACTCCCGGCAACCGCAACGTCCCCTTTATCTTGACGAGCCTGAACGTGAAGACCTCCCCGCTGATCTGCTTCGAGGATATGTTTCCCTTTCTGGCACGCGAGGACGCGGAAGACGACACGGACTTCCTGGTGAACTTGACCAATAACGGCTGGTTCGGCGAGAGCGCGGCCCAGTGGCAGCATGCCGCGGGCGCCCTGTTTCGCGCCGTGGAGAACGGGCTGCCGCTCGTCCGCTGCTCGAACAATGGGCTGACCGGCTGGGTGGACTCCCACGGACGCTTGCGCCAGGTTTTCCGCGATGACCGCGGCACCATCTACGGCCCGGGCTTCATGACCGCGGAAATCCCCTTGCTGGCGCACGGTGAAAAGCGGTCGCCGACTTTCTATCATCGGCATGGGGATTGGTTTGGATGGGCATGTATGGGAGTTGCGGGGCTGATGGTGGTGCGGCGGATTGGGGCCAGGCGGCGCACGATCCGGCCGGCATGATTAATCCCGGAGGGATGTCTGAGAAGAATGGTGCTTAGATAAGGCGTAAATCATTGAGCGATAAATGCTTGTATAGGTGACTGGAGGCTTGGTCCTTGGGCGCCTTCCCGAGCCCATGGGCATACCTTTCCCGGCCTTTACGCGCCTCGTTTTTGGCGATTTCTGCCCTCCACGGCACTCCCGCAGCGTATCACCACGCCGCCATCACACCCTATCCTCACCCTATCCTCACCGTAGTACCTCTGATCGGCGATCAGAGATAAGTTTATTGTCATTCATTCTTTCCAGCAGACTGGAAAGAATGAATGACAATAAATGGCGCTCCTGGCGTCGCGCAGCCCTTTGCACGCCTCTGGAATTGAGCTAAATCGATGGTATGAAAACGCCGGATGCTTTTGCTGCCTACCATAAGAACTTGATCGAGGCCGCTTATGACTGCGTGGATCGCCTAGTCGTCAACTGCTACTACCCCCTGGGACAGGCCGGAGGCGGCTTCCGCACCTTTTGGCGCCAGTGGAAGGGCGGTGATTCAGGTCTGAGCGGCCAGGCGTTGCGGCAAGCGGCCGGGGACTTGGCTCGGCGGCTCAAGGCGCATTGCCGGAAGCAGGGCATTCTGTGGATTGAATGTGGCCCCAACGACCTCAAGTATGAGATCGCGCGCGAGCATCGGCCCAAGGACCAAGCCTTTCGTGGGGTCTTCGCCGTGATGGTCGGACGCGCCCCGGCCCCGCTGTGGGAGGTGCGACGCAACGGCCAGGGCCAGATCACCGAGTTGTGTCGGACCAAACAGTGGCCCTATGTCCAACACTACTACTTTCAGATTATCGACCCGGAGTGGGGACACGTAGTGGTGCGCCTTTGTGGCTATGCCCCCTGGGGTGCCCAAATCATTGTCAATGGGCACGAATGGGTCGAGCGGCAGGCGCGCGCCCACAAGATTCGCGTGGCCAAGGCCGGCAACTGTTTCATCGAAGGGACCCACTACCGGGCCGTTGACCGCTTGGCCAGCGCCTTGAACGGGCCCGACTTGGGTCCGCAGTTGGCGGCCCTGTGCGCGCGCTGGCTCTACTCGGCTTGCCTGTGCTTTGCCCTGCCCTTAGCCGAGCAGCAGCGCCTGGACTTCCACTACCCCTATTCGATCTGGCAACGGGAATACAGCCGCAACTATCTGTTCCACCAAGCCCAGGAGTTGGAGGAGGTCTTTCAGAAACTCATGGACCGCACGCGGGCGCCCTTGGCTATCAAGACCTTGGAAACCCTCTTCGGACGCCGGCATCGCCAGCCCACTGAAAAGCAACCACGGGCGGGACGCGGCGGGTGCGAAGTGGCCAAGGAGGTCGATGCTTCCAGTTGGGATGTGACGGTGTGGCGGGTGCGCTGGGGGGCGGTGGTGCTCAAAGTCTATGACAAGGCCGGGCGGGTGTGGCGGGTAGAAGTC